>Ga0207879_100108_pt1 | contig 130354 bp, 147 predicted proteins | sample LinPmetageLP24_FD_184045 | JGI IMG/M metagenome (GOLD analysis project Ga0207879, IMG submission 184045) | Marine viral communities from the Pacific Ocean - LP-24 (SPAdes) | ecosystem: Environmental > Aquatic > Marine > Oceanic | place: Pacific Ocean | collected 2009-08-30 | reverse complement strand
TATGCCTTGCCCCCCCCCCCCCCCTCCCCCTCTCAAGAACTCAAGACCCATCCATTCCATCCCATCTAGACGCAGACCCTGACAAACACATGCGTATTACTGGAGCCTAGAAACGGCCCAGAAGCTTTCAAAGACGCACATGCAGATTTTTAGACCAGAAAGGGAAGAAGGGCTACGCAACCCCAACAGCCAACGTAAGGCAAGGACGGGCTGATATCTCTGTTCCATTCCATTCCAGTCCTGTTGTTCCGTGACTTGAGTCCATGACTGCAGCGTGCATGCCTGAATGAACGAACCCGCGGGAAGGGAAATCGGGAGCGCTGGGATGGGAAGGGAAGGGAAGGGAAAGGAGTGGCGTGAGAGAGAGAGAGGAGGCAGGCTCCGGCTCCGTTATTAAGTTGAAGGTGGGATTTCCCGACGTCCGATTTCATCCTATGCAATACCCTCCTCTCGGAATTCGAGGTCTTGAAGCAGGTGAGTATAAATAAGATAGGAGTGTTCTTTTTCGATATCACATGCAGGTCACGTGTGACTACCCAGTCTTCGTTCATTGAGGTTTCAAAGAGGTCATGTTCAGTGCCGTATTATAGTATCAAACGCCAAACAAAAGTCTCATTGCAGTTATGTGTAGATTTAGATGCGTTTTTCTGGACGACATTGGGCTCCTCTGCCATACCTCCGAAAAGTGAGGGTTTAGTCACCCGGAGGCCGATTCTCATCTTCACCTGAAGATCAGCGTCTTGTCCTCCTTCTCTTACTCGGAATTTCCACGACAATCGTATCATCTTCCTTCTCGGCTGTCGTTTCGACAGCCTCCTTAGACCTCCATCTTTTGCGGAGGGTGCTAGGACGCAGGATCTCATCATCCGAATCTGGTGTGGAGGGATGGCTGATGATTTTGCAAGGTTCCTTTACTTTTTGAGATTCTGATAGAAGAGGAACGTCGTCGTCAGAGTCTGGCGCAGGATAGTTCTCCTTCTCAGGGCACTGAGATTTGTTCTGCTGGTTCCCCCGATGTCTCATACCGTATGGTGTTCTGAATTTCTTTTCCGGCGAGATTGGGCTCGATTCTGAGTCCGAGACTAAACCGACGCAGGTAACTGTAATCATGTCACCCTGTCCAAGTGGTTCCCTTGTGGGAGAATCCTGAAGAGCGTCGCGTTCCTTGCGTGATATCAAACCTCGCTTCGGTGGGGTGATCGGATTTTGATCGTTGACATCTGAGCTTCCACCATGGGCAGGGGAAGATGGTGAAGGACCCTCGGAGTCGGTGCTTGGGTTTGTGCTATTCGGTGATATGGCTGATGTCTCACGGTCATCCCTATCATCAAGTTCTGGGCTGTTCCTCTCAGACACGACGCTGCCAGCCTCGCTGCCAGACTGCTCATCGCCGCTAAAGTCAGAGTCCTCATTACTTTCATCGGATTGGTCCTCCTCATCAGTGGGAACAACAAACCCATCGTCAGATTCGTAAGACCCGACATCACTCCGATCGTCGTTTCATGGCCCAAGCTTCTCTCCCCTTTCAGCGGACCTCGACTTGTCATCTCTCGAGCCTTTTGAGGCGGCCTGCGCGACTTCCATTGCAAGTATCTCCTCTCAATTTCAGGAGATCAGGTGCATATTCTTTCCGGTGTCTCAAAGTCCAATTCCAATATCCTCTGTTGTGGTGAAGGTGCCGGACGTCAAGACCTTCGAAATTTCCAAACCACTATCCGGAGGAACGATTCAGTATGCGGTAGCAATTGTTGACTTAAAATGCCGGACGTGCAGGGTTCTGTTCACTTACCATTTTCGTCGATAAAGGGCTCATATGTTGGTCTACTTGCACAATACACTTATCGTAAAGTGCCTTGACTCTGGCGAACTGGAAATTGGTTTAGCAATATACTTGGCACCATATGTCGGATATTGCATACCTTCGAAGATGGGGCACCTTGTGTAGATTCTTTGCGATATATACTCAACATCCGGCGACGGTAACCTTCTGGTAGCGAGTCAAAACGCTCTCCAACGTGTGTCCCAAACCACATCTCAGTAGCCCCAGCTTCGTCACCGACTTCGAAATCTTTACATGGCTCTTCGATCACTTTCTAAATTCAGGATAAGACATGATATTGCGTTCAACGTTCAAGCTTCACTTGTACACTCCAACACAGAAGGCCGTGGATCTTGATGGTTTTTATATCATCTCCCCCTGACAAAGGAACTGATGCAAATGGCCCGGTACGAAGCGAGCTATGCAGCCTTTGGACATTTATCTTTGGCCTTTTCTGCTGAATGATTGAGTTGAATGCCTGTTGGTTTCTGCTGAAAATCACCTTGAGTCAAAGTCGAGGTTGAGTTTAAGGCCCATGTCGTAGCAATTTCCGAATCCGAAACATCTTGCGTGGGGGCACTGTCTGGGCGTCAGCACAATGAACGTTCTTGGACTTTACAACGCGAAGTAAGAACTCAAGAATTGTCACTATTTTAGACCATGAGATATTTCTAAGACAACATTTTGATTCCGCCAAAAATCAAACCATCTACTTTTGTTTACATCTAATCATATCCGCCACCATAAAAATATATATTACTTATTTATCTCGGAGTCGCTGTATTCCAGGTAGTCCTCATTGTCGCTATCCCGAGTCAACGCATGATCTCGGAGTTGAGCATCGCTGTCTGAGCCAACGAAGATGAAGTCGTCAACGGATCGTGTGTTTCCGGCGCTGGAAGCTTGACCGTCTGATGCATTCTCAATAGCTGGCTTGCTCTCCACATCCTTGGCCGCAACCGGTTTCAAGAAGCTTGAATCTTTGTCCATGGGCTCCTTGTCGTTGTATGTCTTGTTTCTGGGCTAAGCAAGTTCCATGGGTCTTTTGAGAACCTCTCCATGAGATTGCCCGGAATCAGCAGAACGGCGATCCCGAGATCTCTTGAGGTCACCTTCCACCAGCTTGGCGCGCAGATCTTGCAACTCTTCTGACTTCGATCGAGCCACTTCAAGAGCATTTCTCGGCTCACTTTGAATACCTGCATCTTTTGCTTCCTATTCCGCGATGAGACTGTCGATCTTGTGGCGGACCTCCTTCCGAAATGCTGCAAATTCTTCTGTGATCGTTGTCAGCGACTCCTCTACCGATTTCAACTCTTGCTTAGCCGCGGCCATGTTCTCAGCATCAGCAACCACATTTGCTGCGTCTTGATTTAGCTTCTCTGTTATTACTCGCACATTCTCCATATCCGCGTCCCAGAGTGCTTGCTGTTTCTGTTTAGCCTCTTCCAGAGCACGCTTTGCCTCTGCAATTCGCTCTCGTGCTTCGATTTCCTGGGTAATGCGATCTCATTCCAGGATTTCGGCGTTCTTCTTTCGCGCTTCTTCGCCCCGTTTGTTCATTTGTAGTTCAAAGTCCAGCCTCTCCCATTCCAAAGTCTCTTGCTGTTGTCGAACTTTCTCTTCTCGCTTTGGACATCGCTTTCCATTCTATCGTGCGCCGAGAGTCTCTGCTTCATTGCTCCTCGTGCTGACGCTCTTTAACGGCAGTCTCGGCACGGTCTCTATCAAGACAGTCTTTCTCCAATTTCAGCACTTCCAGCATCTCTTCATGTTCTGTCCTGAGCCGTTGTAGTTGACGACGTTCTCCGTCTAACTGTGCCCGATCGAGACTCAATTTTTCCTTGACCGCCTTCTCCAAACTTGCCTCTCTCTCCTTAGAGCCTCTTTCACGCGAGCGGAGTTCATCAATTCCATCCTTGAGCTCCTGTAGTGTCTTCTCAGCTAGCTTCACCAGGCGCTTGGCTTCTGCTTGCTGCCCTTCGGTCTCTTTAACTTTTGCTTCTATCTCTGCCTGTCGCTGCCTGACTGCGAATTCATCCTCAGACTTGCGCTTCTCTGCTTCTCGTATGATCTGTTGTTGGTATTCTTGGAGGTGTAGGCCTGCCCCTGCTAGTGTGAGCTCGCGGAAGTAGACACCGTTGTCTCCCAGGAGCAAGATCCGACCACAGTTTGAGACTTTGATTGGCATGATAATTTTTGAGAAAACGATGTGGGTCCGAGAGTTTCTTCCCGCAGCTTAGTTATTGTGGTCGTGATAAGGAAAACAAGCCGGAAAATTGCTGTTGCAAATTGGGTTCATAACCAAAGCTTACTTGGGCATTCGAATCATGCTATGGTCTGGAATGTTTGAAGTCAGTTGCAGGAATCGCGAATAACATCTCGATGCCGCCACAGAGTCATGCGGATCACACCAGACATTGATTGGAATATCTCAAGAGCTGACTTGTAGCCGCGAATCATGCTCGCATAATCGTAGTCACACTTTTCCTTGGTCAAGTCAGTCCTCAAAAGGCCTGAGGAATCATTATTCAGAAGGCCGAGCACGATTTGACAGGTTCACTGGAAGAGAGATACTGAGAAATTTTGGAATTCAACGACTTTAGCGACCAGCACAATCCTCCGACACTACTTCTGACGCCCATCAAATCAATCAGTGAGCTCCGCCGGAACTTTCTTCACCATTTCCACCAGCTTCAAGGACTTCTCATCCCTAGCCGCCAAAAGCTCTTCCAGTTCCTGCCTGATGAAATACGCCACTATTTTATTGTACTCCTCCCTATCATCGATAATAAAATACACGTCCCCAGAGCCTGACTCAGACTCCGAACTCGACTCTGAGTCCGGCCTCTCCTCCGACTTAGACGGCTCTGACGACTCCCCAGACTCTACTGAGCCGGAAGGACCCTCCTGTGGATTGCTAGGGTCCGCCATATTATTTGTGATTCTGTCGAAGTACTTCTCCGCCTCAGAGAATGCGCGATCGATTTCTTGAAGTTGGCGGCGGATGCTAGTGAGTTCGTTGACGAGTTTATTCTCGACTTGGCGGATCTTGGTGTGGATCTCGGCGAGCTTTTGGACAAACATCTCCTGGCGCTCGAGTTCTTCGCGCACGGCGGTTCTTTCGCTCTCTGAGAGGGGCATGGCGTTGTTTCGGTGTGGTGTTTATTTGTATGCCGCTTGAAGAGGGGACTGGAATTGTTGTGGTGGGAGGCTGTCAGTCTTGAAGGAAGAGCATATATGCATCTTGGAATCATCAAATGATCGATTTCTACGTGAGTCACGAAATTTTTTGGGACTGCTATCAATAGCAACGAATTGTGGTTCAAAAGTTATGTGCTTTCTATGACTAGATCTTTGAGGAACCCTGTCACCAAGCAAACAGATCACGACCAAGCATGAAGTTTGCAGTGAAATTGACGATAATTCCAGTCAGGAGGATGCGGGAACTTAGATTTCAAGTATACATCCTCAACCTGGTGAAAATGTATGGCTCTTCGTCAAGTTGCCACCTCTTTGTTCGCAAGTGTTTCCCTGAGAATTCCCTACCACCACCAACAACGAGAACAGGAAGCTGACCTAGGGGTTACTGAAATAATGGGGCACAGTAGAGAATGCTCGATGAAAAACCGTCTCAGGTCTAATTCCTTCAAGCCTCCCAGGATTGACACAGCATCGCCCTGGCATCGGCTGAGGGTGGTTTTGGGTCATGACGGTGAGGCGGATGTGATCAAGTGAGCCCGCACACGTCCCAAGACCGGCGGAAAATTCTTAGATCTTTGGTCCCTGCTCTCTCACAGGCAATTTGACAATTCTCGCTGTACATGACGGACCCGTACCATCCTGTAAAAATCTGTATTCAAAAATTCATCATGTGAAATGAAAAATGCTCGCTTACGCTAGACCGCCCCGCACTTTGTCAACAAACACCCGCACACCTTCCTATTCCCTTGACACATTATCCTCGACTCTCATTTAATCGACAGTATCTCAACAGCACTCTCTGTGTGTGGATTGAGGGATATCTGAGGTGATAGAGATAAGAAATGACTTCCACATTTCAAGACACCTACCATCGTTTTGTTAATAATGGCCACGGCTTATTTTCGCTCCGACCAGGTAGCAGCTATGCCTACAAGCATTAAAACTACCATAAACCGCTACTTCTTAAAGGATCCAGAAACAACCTTGGACTAGTTCAGGGCCTCAAGGAATGGACATAAAACCGTTGGGAAGAGGTTGTAACTCACGGAGAAAACCTACGATACATCGACTGTTTCAAACAGTAACAAGAAAAGGACACAACCAAGCAAGCAACGCTTTGTGATGATATAGCATAGTCTCAACAAACAGACTCCAGCTCCATCCATTTCTATCAAATGTCCCATTTCGACAAAATGGATTCCGGATTTCAAATTTCAGCCTCGTGACCTTGTTCTAATTGATCTGCTCTAATATGGGGAGCGAGCAAGCTGCTGACAGTTTTTAACATTGCCAATAAGATCAAAGTAGATGTGCTTCATCCGCTGATCCCATTTTTGTTGTTTTCTCGACAAGCATCTTCGATTGACTTCGTTCGCAGTCCACGTGACCAACCGTTTCTTATTGGTTCTGTGCTGGCGCTCGCTCCTTCAGCCTTACAAGCCAGTGCCGGTAACCTGCATAAATCCTACACCTCTTCCTTCCATAGTGTCTCTTGCAACATTCAACTCCGACCTCACCCTGGGCTGCGTTCTCAGAGCGCTCTGAGTCCAGCAAAAACGGGCGAAGCTTCTGGTTCACACTCACTTTTTCAGCGGTTCCAAGCGCTGCAGGTCTTCACTGCAGCTCAGCCTTGCCTGCTTGGAACAGAGTCTCTGAGCTCGTCCTTCAGACTGACTCTTGTTGGCACCCAATTGGTGTAGAGTTATTCTCAAAGGTGATTCATTCCATGTTCTCTGCCTCATTCGACACCTTCACATTGAATCTGGACCTGGCTGAAGAGGTATAACTTACCTCGTCTCCCACCGCCATTCCTCTCAAGCATACCACATCTCCCTGCGTCGGAACTTTGTATGATCAGTCAGACGATACTAACAATTACAGTCTCAAATGGCGCCCCTCGAGCGATACACGGTTAGTGTATCTCCTCCTGGCGTCGAACCCTTCCGACTTCTCGTTCCATTCCCACCAACCTCTACCGTTGCTGCTCTTGCTTCAGAGATACAGCGGCGAACCACAAGTCACGATGACTGGCCTGAGGATTCCGAAGTTATTCTCCATATTGGCGGAACGAATGGCCCGATTCTGTGGGACTTCGATCTTCTCTCAACAGTTGTGACCAATCCTGCGGTGGACGTGGTAACAGCAACGCCTCGTGTCAAGAAACAACGCGCAAACCGAATCGCATCAAATGAGGTAAGTTTCCATAGAATTTCCAATACTTCCTGTGCATGGTCAGTTTTAGATTTACGCTGACACTGACTAACTTCTGCCAGCAACACCAAGAACAACAAGAAGAGACCGAGACCCCTGTGGCTGGTGCCATCAAGATCCGCGTCATCACTCCAGCACTAGCTCGAACATACAAAGACTTCCGCTCTATTCCCGTTCTACGTGGTAGGTGCTTGTAGACTCGCTCAGCCTATCCGTGAACTTGTTTCAGTATAATGCTCGGATTTACCTCGTCTCCTTCTCTCATATGCAATGCTGACGATCCCATCACTCGCAGGCTCACTCAAACGTACCTCAACTCTCCGAGAGCTCCAGACGCACATATCGAACCACTTGTCATACCCATTTTCGGCTCCATCCAATACTAGTCAAGACTGCAATTGCTCTCTTGCTAGACACATTAACGAACGAGCCCTTCTTACACAGCTTCGTCCTCGTGACGGAGGTGACAGCTTGTCAGAGCCCATTGGCAAGCTTATAGTCGTTCATGGACGAAACTTAGTAGTGGTTCTGGACACTGATCATGTTGAAAAGTCTCGCTTGACTGCCAAAGTTGTTGAGGAGCTTGGTGGTGAGGTAGAGTCGCGAGAAATGACTTTCATTGGTGGCACGTCGACATCGAGCCAAAAGTAAAGTATCTCCCTGGCTCACCGCTCTATTATCACTAACAAACCACAGTGATGCTTACACCAAGCTCCCAGTCATCTCCATATGCTCGAAGCAGCGGCACGGAGAGTTGAATTGCGCTCGAAGTAACAACTTCCGGGGACGACTTGCACCTTTTGCCTCAACTGGACTTGATCTACACACCTGGGAATCACCTATCGAGCTGTCGACGACAAATATGAACCTTAATCTTGATGAATCATGCCTAGCGGAATGTGCAATCGATGGAATTCTCAATATATACGTAGTAGAGCGCCGCTTTTCAACCAAGGATGGATCAGAAAATGAGTCTGGAAAAGATGCCATCTTTCTAGAGAGCGATGCTTGGTACGTAGCGCCGTAATCGATATTTTCCCTAGTTTTGACTATCTTATCTGGGAAGTCAGATTTTCTCCTGGACAGGCTACACCCTTTGTATAGAATATTATCAATTCGCAATTGCTAACACCATCTTGCGCACAGGAGACACCCAGTCATTCAGAGTGCGCGTGGTACTGCAATGCTTCTATCCTCACTGCGAGTCTTGACAGAGAGAATCTCAGCCCGACAGATGGAGCCTCCTAACCAAGATGCTGTCCTCCACGTCATTCATCTTCTCACGAGATTTCCACCAGCTGTGCGAGCAGTTCAGATACTCATGAGTGGAAAGTCACCCCGCCCAAGCGAACGCGCTGCACTTGCACAAGCTCTTTATGAAGTCTTGAAGGAGGTAGTACCCATACAGCTGATCAAGTCAGATCCTGGAAGATATTTCGAAGGCACAAGACTGCTCCTGGGCTTGATCTTGGAAAAGGCGAAGCACCTGAAGCTCCAAGCCACTGATTGTAAGTTTTCGAGGTGCCCTGTATTCTGTCTTCAAACGTTCCGAAAATCAACTAGAAATATTTCTCATTCTCTTTCGAAAAGTCCCGTCTTGAGGCAACAGCTAACTTGCCGTTTACTTAGCGCTACCATATGTCTCGACTATGAGTGTACTAGATCTGCGGAATACCTTCACGATGGAACCCATCGTTCGCCCAGTCCAGACGCCATTGGGCCTCGTCGAGGAAGGATACTTTGAAGCCTTCAAAATGGAAGGCCCGCTCTACTTCAAGACCGGAGAAGCACCCATGACCTCTCTACCATTGGAGCAGCGAATCAAGAGAATTGCTCTTCTCTCGGGAGGCTCTGTGTCACAAGTCACGGTCTTCGACCTCAAATTTCTGAGCACCACCTCTTGCTACGCAGAAAAAGGAGGCATGAATCTCGTGATTCCTCCTGGAGAGTTATGCGACTTGAGCTACCTATCTGCATTATGCTCACGCCACAATATGGCTGTCCTTCCGCCTGTATCGTTGGCCTCAGCAGAATCACCAGCCTTAACTCTCGATAGAAACGGGGCATTGAGCGTATTTGTTGGACGCCCACCGTGCGCACAGCCCGGCAAAGATATATCGATCTTTCGCCCAACGAATGGAGGGGAAGAGACAGTCGACGTTTCCATCATAACACAGCTTCTTGTTCCAATCATTGAAGCACGAGAAGCTGACGGTACGGCGATATTTGATGCGTTTGGCGATGGCTTTCGTCGCAAGTTCAAAGAACCTAACGAAATCATCATGGTTTGTGTAGATTGCTCCAGTAGTATGGTAAGTCTTTGTGAATTCTCCGTTTCCGTAAACGATATTCTGAGGAGGATTTCGGCCTGTGCCCTCTTGTTCAAAATTTGCACTGCCTCCAGAACTACTCTGGCACTCTTCATCTCTGTTTGGACTGTAGATACTGACTTTGAGCTCGTCTACAGTCCGAAGATTCCGATTTCATTGAAATTCAGGACGATACAGATGAATCGCAGAATGAGTTCGAGATGGACAGCGATGACGACAGCGAAAGCTCAGTTTCCCTCCCTGCAAACGGCACTACATTCCTGTGCTCTACAATTGATGAGATGAAGAGTAAGGCTTAAACTACCAAATGAACATGCCTTGTATAGCTAGCTGACTGGTATAGCCTTAATCACCGAACATGAATCATTCAATGACATGGTCGCCATCGTACACGACGCTTCATCCTGGAACCAACGAGGTATGGCATCGAGAGCTTTGGGACTTTTGAGCGGCTTGACATCTCAAGAGCTGGCTCATCGTCTCAAGCAGCTAGATGACTCGAAGCGGCGTTTGCCCTTCTACCAATACCGCGGCGTCGAGGCAGCGGGTCAATCAGATATCTCCAAGCTTAAGAGTCTAATTGCGGGCTTGGCTACACACAAAAATGCCATCTGCGACTTTCTAATCTACCGGGCTATGAATGCGACTGTTCTTGACCAAAACTTTGTATGGAACATCGGCGAGGCCATCCCAAAGATTCCAAGAAAGTCTGACGTGCCAGTCAACGCACCTTCGCAAGAGGACTTCACAGTTCCAGTAAGTTCCGGACCACAGTGATAAATTTTCTTTAGGACGTCTTGAGATCGTCTTCTCCGTAAATATTTCTCACAGCGAGAGTTGCTGACTGCTTCATAGCACGATTTTGCATGCCCAATCTCAAGGGATGTCATGGACGACCCTGTTTTCACCTGCGACGGTTTTACCTTTGACCGAAACGCGATTGAAAGAGTACGTATACTTGATGGAAAATTATGCCATCTGAAAATCTGCTGGCTTCAAGACGTTGTAGAAAGCGAACTGACTTTTATGTAGTGGTTCCAGATTCGTGACTCATCTCCACTGACAGGACTCGTCCTTGACAACACCGATCTCCGCTCGAATGGAGAGCTTTCTATCAGAATCAAGGACTGGATTGGAGGGGAAGATATTATTCTGGGAAACACCAATCGACCTTCCAGAACCCGTTCATCTTCTAGTACCATCACGGTACGATTCTTCAGTCGGCTTGGTGATTTCACCCGAAAGGTTCCTACGACTTTGTCACTCAGCGACCTTTACAAACTTGCATTCCGAGGCATGAAGGGTCGTCATCCAAAGTTTCAAATGCACTGCAAGAACGTGTTCCTGGCTCCAGCAGAAAGCAGTCTATCAACAGCAAACATAGTGAACAATTCTATTGTTCATATCAATATTCCTGACGAACCATCGGCAACGAACGCATCAGCGAGTGGCACTGACATGTTCGAAGAGCTTTGCCTCATCAAAGTCTTCCACCAGACAGATAAAGTGCTCTTCTCTTACGTATGTACATTTCCCGGTGCTATTACTTTCAAACTTCAAATAAAACATTCCTCGGAGGCCTCGGAAGCAAAACCCCTAATGCTCCATGTGTTTTGAACAACGCTGACATTTCTCCAAGTGGATCCCGAAGAACACGCCAAACACGTTTGCTTCTGTAGTCTTCAAATATTGGAGATTCCAAGCCTCAAAGGACAATTGGTATTATACTAACAACCTTCTAGCTTGGACAGGGATGACACAGGAAGGAGACCGTCACCTTCGTGGACACCCACATGACCCATGGAGCCGCCTGTCGCAATACCTCAATCATCATTCAGCGACTGGACAATTGTCGTATGAAACGGTCTTTGACAATGACCCCTCAAACACTGACCGAGACGGCAATGAAGAGTGTGAAGATGATGATGTCGATATGGACACCGCTACATCGCCTGCTCCTCTCGTGCTGAAGGTCTACATGAGCCTTAAGAAGCCGGAGAGATCGGGCAAGAACCTTACAAGAGTCAGTATCATGATAATACCATATCTGCAGCTGCTAACCTTGCCTGTGAAGCTTGACGTTTTGAAGAATATGTTTGAGGCTTTCTCCAACAGACTCCTAGCCTATGGCTTCAACACGCATCTCGGCTTAATCTCTTTCAAAACTTCTGCGACGATCTCTCAGGTGATCACCCATGCCATTGAGAATTTCCGTCACAAAGTCAATGTCATGAATGCCCTTGGCGACACGGCTCTTTGTAAGTGATTCTGGCAGTGCCTCTTCCCTCCAGTTCTAGCGACCCGAGGTATCTTGATCCAAGAATTACACCCGAGACATGACTAGATGTGTTTTTGCTGACTTCCGAGTTTCCCAGGGGACGCACTTGCTCTTGCTAACGATCAAATCACCGAGTACGCTAAGAGATTTCCGAATGCTAAAAAGCGGATCATCTGCCTCACGGACGGGATGGACACGAAGTCCTCTCAGAAAGCCGAGATTGTCTCTATGAGCTTGCTGGTACGCCTGTGGTCACAAAATGACGTTGACGGATATGTGCTAATTCTCATCATAGCAAAACAAAGTTGTTGTTGACTCATTCTGTCTCGGAAATGAAGACAACGTTGATCTCCGTACCGTTTCTTACCTGACCGGAGGATACAAATTCAAGCCAGAGTCATTGGAGCAAGCGATGGCAATGATGGAGCTTGAGCCCGTACTTTCTCAACTCGAGAGACCGCCAATTGTTATCCCACCTCAGTCCTCATCACACCCGTACGATTTGTATCTGCGATTTGCTTTCGCAAAGGATAAGGCAGTATCTTTAGTCTCCAGAAATCATTTTAAAATGTTGCTGACAGTCTCGAAGGTCCCTGAGGTTGTCACAAGCGAGGTCTTTCCTCCACGCCGTGTGCACCCCAACATCGATGATAGCTTTGTGCAGCTTTCATCATTGTCCACGAATGCACTCCAAAATCAGGGAACTGTCAACACCCATTCCGATGCCAACCTTCGTACTTCCAGAATTCTGACAGAGATTCGAAACATCCTGGCGAACCCTCACCCACATTACGACATCTATGTCTCCGAGACCAACATGTCATTTTGGAAGATCATTGTTCAAGGTCCACCAGATAGTGCTTATTCCACTGGTACATTCTCGATTTACCTGGATATGGAGCAAGACTACCCTGCATTCCCGCCAAAGTGCCGCTTCACAACCCCCATCTATCACCCCAATATCAACCGCCATGGCAAAGTCTGTCACTCCATTCTTGATCGTAACTGGACTTCAGATACAACCAATCTGCAGCTCATCAACACGATCTATTCGCTGCTGCTTGTCCCGGAGTTCTCTGATCCGATCAACGCTGTTGTAACTCTGAATTACCACTGGGATGAGGTTGCGTTTCATGATGAGGTCAAGGCACACATTCAGAAGCATGCTACTAAGACTCGTGCAGAATTCAAGGCAGAGATTCTTGGAATTGAGGAATAAGCATCAAGGGGTGTTTTGCTTTGCGTTCCTGTGGTGGATTCATGCCATCGTAGCTCGATGACGGCGAGAGTATTTGCTTTCTCCATTTCTGCCTTTGCTTTCGCGTTTGCTTGTCACTTCAGGGCTGCTACTATGATATTATCGCGCGAGAAAGGTTGCTGCTCGGCGAGGGGTGCTAGTTCATGGGCAAAGTAGGGGTGCATTATGAATTATGAGGTCATGACTGACGGATAAATGGACATGCCATTGCAATACAAAAGATCTTTCCTTCGGCGCTAACCTGTCTGTGACGGTGAACTCGTGACTTGTCCACGTTAACCATATGTAAACGTTACTTTCTTCTCAAGCTGCCCATCTATCGCCCAGAGTTCTGCTGCGACTGCTCCAAATATCCGCCCGTCTCGCTTATCGGCGCGTAAACAAAAACAAACCTGGAACAGAAAGACATTTTTGGACGCGATAAATGCCGATTTGGCATCGCAAAGGAAAGCTAAGAAGAGGACGACACTTTCGGCATTTTTTTCACACCAAACACCCCCAGCTCAAAAATATTACACGAAAAGCCGCAATTGGGTAGGGTGTATCAACTTTGTTTGACTTAGGCGAAAAGGCTCGTTTCGCCTAGCAACAGCATCCGGGGGAAACAAGGAAAAAATAGAATAGCACCTCCGTGTATGGCTGACCGTACAAGAAGAAGTGCAAGATATAATGAATTCAAGCAGGAATGAAAAGCAAAAGGAAACGCCCACCAGGACGACCCTTGGAACAGGGGCTACTAAACCACCACAAACACTTTTCCTAAGAACCACTCAGGCATCCATGTTTAGTGATAGTAATAGTACAATCAAGAAACCCATTCCGACCATTACTCACAGCCCGGCTAGACTGCTGGTGCTGCTGGGTTTTGCTTGTTTCGCTACATAAAGGCGTTAGCTTGAGCGGGATTTTAAGCGAGGGGCTGGATTCATGTGGATTGACTGGCGATGCAACGCATTGCGGTGGGTTTCAATGAACGGCTGGCTGAGGAGCGCACTGAGAGTTGGGCAGATTTTAGCAGAGCAGAGAGAGGCTGGGTTTGAAGTGCTGGCTCCATCTGGTGACTTCTAGCAGCATCATTAGAATTCACCCAAAGGACCTCTGATCTGCTTTACACACCGTTGATGAGATTTTATTATATAGCAGAGATAATACACTGGTATCGGAAAGACTATCTGATCTAGGGCCTATCTGGAATCAAATCGTTAGTCTCTTGTGTTACCCACAGATGCCATCATGCTCAGCACACAAGTAGAGCAGGTAATCAAGATCTTACCTCGCGCCTCGGACGTCATATGGGCATGATCTATCCAGTCGTTCGCACATCAATACAGACAGCCTCATAAGAAGTGCTCATAAGAACTGGTTTACCACACCACCCCTATATCCACCGCATAGCATGTCGAAATGCCGCAGGTAGTCATCGGCTAAGCATTCAAGTCAATACTCCAAGCGCTTGACAAGGATATCTGGCCAAATAAGCACATTTTGGGTCCAAAATACTTCGTAACGCAGGTATTACGGTAGAGTTTAGTTCGGGCACTTACCATATCACGTAGCACTGATATGACAATGCTCCTGTTGGCTTTTGCCGTTTTGTTACTTGCCAAATTCGTTTGAGGTTTTGCTTCAAAGAGAAGCTCGAGCGGACAGGCTCGTTCAGGACGAAAACCGGTTGTTCAGTACTCAACGATAGAACTTTCTTTTGCCAACATTATAATCAAGGCTTTGTTAACGACAAAGAGATCGCCCTTTCAAGTAGAGTATTTCGGAAGCCGCAGGTATCACCGAGAGTAAAAAATATCATTCTTTTTGCTTGAAGGAAAGTACAGCGCAAATGTCAAAAGCCCATCGTCCTTTTCAACATCAATACTTCATGCTTCGTGACAAAAACACCCTTGCTCTCCTGGCCAGTCCCGATACCCTCACCATCACTATTGTCTTCGCCATCAATCCCAACCTCCAAGGCGTCAACCAAATCTCGGACCTTCGCCATCTCCCACTCGCCATCCTGAGTGGTCCAAAACACGCGCCTGATACCTACGGCATGCATGGCACTCACACACCGGTAGCATGGTCTCGAAGTACGGATCTCTGGCCGGATATCGTCATCAGGACTGGCTTTCGAGGTCGTGGAAGGGGATACGGAGCGGGAGATTGGCGACAGTTCATCGTGAAGTGATGCTGGAGGTGACTTGGGAAGAACCGGTGGAAGCGGCAACTCAGGAGATTCGCTTGGTGGGGATTTACCCTTCTTGCTTGGTGTCTTGTGTGAAGTCCCGAGGCGGGCGACATATAGATCAGAGCCTTTTATACGAAGATCTTTGGTTCGCGCGGCGGTGTTTGGCTTGGTGGAGGATTTGTTCTTGGTGATTAGAATCTGCTGGGGTTTGGTAGGGATAGGTGCTTTTTTTGGTGGCTGCAAAGAGTTAACAATGTTTCAGGACGAGATCTGGAAGGACGTACCATCGCCTTCTTTTTACGTGAGCGAATGGACTCGTTATCGGAGCTAGACGATTGCGACCCTGTGACAGCATCGCCCTTACTGATCTTGGTCTGTGGGTCTATAAGATTCTTATGTGGATAGTGTTTCTGTTGTTGAGCCTTGTGATGATAGTGACCCTCGTACTGATACCCACCCTGGTAGAGATACGACGGTCTACTCTTCAGACGCTGTTTCTCTGCACTTTTCCATGTGTTCGCCACCACGTTCTCGTTCAGTTTCTCGTTCTGAAACCCGTGATCCTCCTCCTTGGCGTTGGCTACGTTGCCATTGTCCCTCTGAACCTGATTCAAGTGTACTGCTTTCAAATCGCGACTTTGCCATGGAGGAAGCGCCACCGTAGGCTTTGTCAGTGCCTGACGAGGCGGCCTCCTTGCAGATGGCTTTGGCGTAGGCTTTAAGTGCACGTGCTCGGGCTTTGCGGTTTTTAGAATCATCCGATAACTTGAAGTACGGTTTTTCGAAGCACTTCGCGGAGCGAGCCGAGGTTTGAGAAGCCTGGGTGCCAGAAGAAAGAGAGAGAGCGCTGCGAATTGCCATCATCTCCGAGTGCATGCTTAGAGCGACATTGGCATTGTGGCCACAGCCCATGGACTCGAAAGGGGTGAAAGTACCCTCGTCGGGTCGATTCGGCGTCTTCGACTTGCTTTTTAGCTTAGACTTCAAGCGCTGCTTAATTTCAGCAATTGATGGGCCATCGAGGGAGGCAGATGGCAAAGCACCGCTCTTCAAAGCGCCACCATCGAAGCCTGGGCGATAGCAATTAAAGCCTTGACCAATTACCTTGCCACCGCGAACAATGATCGCACCATGGCGATAGTGCAGTGGCGAGAGTTCAGCCTGAGCAAGGCAAAGGGACAAGAGAGCGTCGTTGCGTGGAGACATTTTTGTTTTTGTTGTTGTTTCTGTTTGTGGTTTTGACGGGTGGGTTTTGAGATTGAAGATCCGGAGCTGTTTGGGGCGAGTCTGGTAAGACGAGTTTGCGGTGGGATTCCTTTTTTGATGCTGAACTTGTAGGTGGTAAGGGGCCTTAGTCGTGAGGACGTAGGTAGCTGGGTGAAGATGAGCTGGTCGGGCTGGTTGTACTGATTTCTGTGATCTGTGTGTGGTGATGATGAGAAGTCGAGCCTCGATTAGGATATGTCGTCGCTAGTTGTGCGCTTGTCCGTTTTCGGTTGGGCAAGTGAGTTTGGGAAGGAACAAATGATTCACAACACAGGCTGAAGCATGCTATCTACCTTGGAAATTCGTGATGGTTTTCATTATTAATACACACGCAAGTCTATCTTGTGCCTAAATAGGTAGATTCAGAGAAACGCCAGATTGAGTTACTACCACGTGATCACACCTTAACTCCTGTTGTACGTCTACATCAAGCAAACCTCTCCACTCCGCAGGCCTACACGACTCCCTTATCGATGATCGGTGCGCGTCTATGACCCGACTGACTTTCAGAGCCCCATTTGTTCTTCCACTTCATCTCCTTCTCTAAGGCCTCCTCAAGAGCTAGACGACATTCCTCGGGAAGTTCTGCTTTGATTTCTTCAGAGATACCAGACAGGCCATTCAGACCAAGATCATGAAAATCACCATCAGGACCTGGTACACCCAAAGTCGAGGAAGGCGAAGATTCATAGACTGTGTCGACGATCATGTAGTTCTTGGAGTATATTGGCTTGACTGGTGTGAAAATACTTGGCACCATATGCTCCTCAGTGTGACCATTCGTCAAAGCTTTAGCTTCAACTTCGTTGTCATCGATTTGCTCCCATCTGGCGTGTGTTGGTTGCATTGTCTTGGGATAGTGCATAGTGTTGGTATGTGGATCGTAGATGCCTGGGAGTGTTTGTCTACGGACACCACCCAAAGCAGCATTAAATCGGCTTCACACGAATTAGTATATCAAAATTTAATCTCATTTTCGAACCTACCTTGCCTCTCGAGCGTGTTCCAACATCCAATTGACATCGTTAATCATGACTTTCCTCTTAGCGCCCGGGATTGGTTTCCCAGTCTGTTGAGGAACAGTAGGTGCGCCTGAGTGGTAGACTGAGCTTGCTCCGTGCCAGGCCACATACTGATTCTTGTTGTATTCTTCGCCCGCCTTGAAGATATCATTTGGATCAGCCAACTCGCCCTCTGACACACCCTCAGCCTTGAGCTTCGAAACCTCGTAATCGTCGATAATTCTCCTCCCACCGACGATGATCTGAGCGCCAAACTCGCGGAAGACGGACCGAGCAGTGCAGATACCGATAGCACGACCCTTGTAGGAATGTGGAATGAGCTCGCGATCAATCAAGTCACGCTTCTCCTCATCGTTTATGATGATCTTATAGAGTTTCTTGTGTTTTGTGAAGAAGAGGTAACTGTCTCGGAAGCCCACACATCTTGCTGGTTCGGTGGACAACATGTAGAGTCGCTCTCCTCTATTGAGAATCGTGAACGTTCTGCAACGATATTCTCGACCACCTTGGAGATTCCCTAGCTTGTCGACCTTCTTCTCACCCTCTGGATCTTCTGGCAAGGCAAGCTCGTCATCAATAACGTCCATCATATTCCCATCTTTGTCAATCGGTTGTTGTGTGACATGCGACGGGCCGGCTCTCTTCGCCCATCTTCCTCCGCCCCTTAGCCCAGAGCCTCGTCCGCGTCCTCGTCTCGGAGTGCTATTCTCGGCAGTGTTCTCAGGCTCTTGCGTATCCCAATCTGCGGGTCGATTCTTTGGAGGTCTCCCCAATCTCTTTTTGCGAACAACGGGTTCTGGGATCGGTGTTGTTGGTCCTTCCTCTTCAGCATCAGATTCCGCTGCTGGTGTTCCATCCTCAGCATTCTCTTCTTCGCCATCTGGCTGGCTCGCGGCGTCGGACTGAAAGGCATCTGGCATTTGCTCATCGTCTCCATCGTCGTATTGGGGTGTGTTCTCTAAAGAGGGTGTCAATAATCCGTGTTCAATGCGCCGGAGGTTGCGCAGCTAGGAACTCACTCAAGGCAGCAGCAGCACTTTTTGCCGCAGCTCTACCAGGTCGTCTGCCCATCTTTGGGGAATTTGATCAGTTTGACTGGTTGGGCGGTGGTGACTTTTTGCAACTCGTTGTCAAGACTGTTGCGCGCTCGTCCCTGGCCGACGCGAAATCGTTAGGACTACACTAAGCTGGACTAGTGTCAAGTTCTAGCGTCATTCAAGCTTTCCGCTCCGCCCCGCCCCGCTCCCTCTCACTGTCACTAGACCCTCACCTCCGCCAGCTCTACATTTTCGAACACCGATGGTCTTCAGTATTGACACTGGTAAGCCTCGTTGTGTATAAACAAGAAACCATACTCAACATGACATCGCATTCGGGTCTGTGTTGCCAGCCGGGCCAGCGTCCAGGTCCAGCTCCAAGGCCCTTGCTTCTCACGGCGACTTCACATGCGAAATAGTCACATTACAGCTACAACACTAACCCATGAAGCGTTCTGTCTCACCTTCGTGGAGGCGATCACAAAAATGGTGATACAGAAGATTCAATTGGGATCTTGGTCTGGTGATAGCAACGAACGCTACGCGCCCTGGATCATTCTTAGAGTGTCAGATTGGTTGGAAATTCATCACTTTGTGATGAGCGAGAAGAGTGGACGCCTGGACTAAGCTCCGGATTTGACGTTACACTACTCAGAAGCCGCCTTTCATTCGAAGAGTTGGGACTATTGGGATTTTTTAAGCAGGACTCGGATTCATGTCACCGACTCACTGATATAATTCGCGGCACATGCTGAATCATGTCTCAGTCGTACTACCAAATCCTGCATCTTTCTTGCTGCGGTGTGTCGAGCGTTAATGATTTGCTTTGGTAGTTACATGTATCCCTCAAAAGGTACACTGATAGCCAGCCATCTTCTGAATCAGCCAAATTCACAAGTTTCGAGCACGTCTCACTGCACTTTGTGCTATGTTGGCAGGTTACATCCTCTGATCTTAGGTCAGCTCCTCTATATATCTATCTGGCGCTGAGATCCGGTAAGTGATCCGCAACATGGGGCTGAGATGCAGTATTTATGTTGGAATGGTCAGCTTCACGCTGTAAGTTCACATGAGTTGTGTAACCGCCCTATCCGACCTCGGTCGAATGTGGTAAACCCTTGAAGAACCCTTACTCTTGCCATGCAAACCGGCCCATAAATAGAGTGGAGAACGAGATCTCTGACCCAGGTCTATCGGAAAAATGACGTCGATGGGAACGACTGAATTTCAAACATTCGAGGGACACAAGATAGGGGATCGAGACTTCACAACAGGAGAATGCTACAAATATGAGCTGTCATAGAACATTCATTCCGCTGACTTTCGCATTCTGAATGATTTACTTGAGCAGACGTAGCGATTTGCCTCAAATCGTATACATACAGCCAAGACTTTGTCGAACTTCGAGCAGAGCAAGCATTAATTTTACTCCAGTAGAATTAAGGGCAATGTGACGAATGGACTCTGAGGATAACGATCAAGGTGAAGCAACTTAAACCAAGACTATGCCTGTTTCCACACCGAGCTTGACGAGAGCCTACGTGGTCAACCTCCTCTCTTGCTGGGCACGATTATGTTGGCCTAGCCGGATTCTCCCTCGCATCGATGACTGTTGCTGTCCACCTATAGTGCATACTGCGAGTGATACGAAGATACGCATTAACAGATAAGTGAGGCTATAAATTAGAGCCAGTTGAATTTCATTGAACTCTCAGCCGCCCTTGCTAAGTACCTCCTTTCCATTCGTCCCATCAGTTGATCGCTGAGCACCCTACGCACCTGATACTTATATCAAGGCCTGACATAGCCACTGGAGCAGCCTTGACCTGAACCTGACCTGAGGAGTTCGCCCAACCGAGCTGATATGAAGGCGCATATAAAGGACTTGAGTTGTCAGTGCATTCTCCTAGCAAACCAATTATCTGAATCTGTCGTCGGTTACCGCCCCCCGAGTCGTTTTGTTGGCTGTCAAGGAGTGTCCGACTGGCTCGCCTTCGTCCGTATTTTAGCGGATAGGCCCACGGTAAAGGGCCGGCGAACGCAAGTACCCCCAGCACCAGTACCTCTTTACTTTTCGAGCCCACCTTGACTTCGACTTCAACTTCATCATTCTCGATTCTTCTCTTTCGCCTGCCGGACACGATTTCAAATACACTTCGGCTGCTCGCATTCGAACCACATCGCTTCCACCAGGGATCGCAGACGTTTATAACCCTCTAAAACGCAGACGTTCGCACTCTCGAAAGTGGGTGTAAATGTGCAGTTTACGACAACAATTCGATCTCTACCTCTACTTGCCCACCAAGGAAACGACAGGACCACGACGCGCATAGTCCAAGATGGCAGGTAACGAGATGGATCTCCTCAAACAAGCAACTCAGGCGATGATGGCGAGGTACGTTGTTTGCGCAGAACCGGGCTACATGCACTTTCTTCACTCCAGACAACGAAGAAGAGGCTACAACATGTCGTACACAGTCTTGCCATGGGCGTACTGTGCCTTTCTTTGTATTCTCATGCGCCAGACCACATTCAAGTTGATGCTGGTTTTTGTTTGCCCACATGCTTCTTCAACTGGACATGGTGGGGTTTTTCGGTGGCGGGGCCTCAAGTTCTCATGCGGCTGTGCTTCCCAGAAATGGTTCGAAGACGGATAATGGCGTTTTTCTGCGCTGCAATGCACTGCTGGTCGGAGAGAAAGAATTTTTCTGATTATTGAGCATTCTCTGCCAGCACTTTTGCCATTTCCTTCTCTTCATTTGTTCTTGACATCTGTATTTCAGCAGAGTATTCTCCTATTGCTATTTTCTGGACAATTCTCAATTGATCATGGCTCTTACTGATTTGCTTCAACAGCAGGGACGATGATGCAAACGAAAGCGATACACCTCGGTCTGGAGTAGCAACTCCGCAGCCAGATCCTTCAGACAAGAGATTGCCAGGCATAATGCACAGTTACTTTGGACAGGTTGGTTCTGGTTCTTCTGGTTCTTCTGCAAGTCCAAATTCTGGTCCGCTTGAAATTCCTGTTTCGGGGGGCGAGGCTGAAAGCAAAGCTCCATTCTCCCATCCGGAAGAATTGGAGGCTGCTGAGACCCTGCCGCCAGTCACAGCAGACTCCATCACGGATCCTGCAAGTGCCTGTCCCCAGACAGCATCAGAAGCCCTGCCGTTCTCCCAAAATGAGCAGTCGGGGCTTCTTGCACCTAAACTTCCCCGATCAACCTTGCACTCATACCCGACACCACCCGCTTCCCAAACACCATCACTGCACAAGTTGAAGTTGAGCGATTCTGGCTCTGAAGATGAGGACAAGGTGGCTGCGAGGACAGCAGCTCCCCCTTCCAGACATCACAAGAGTATCTCGGAATCGATTCCATCAAGCGCTCGTCGAGCGTCTTTGATGAATCCGCTTTCAAATGTGTTAACCTCTTCAAACGTTTACGCGGCCCATTTTTCGAACCCTAGCGATCGCAATCCCGCCACTTCACCCAATACCCCTTCACATTCCCGCTTGAATTCTGATTTTCATGAGTCTGCGTCTTATGATAGACTCAAGAAGCTAACAGATGACGCTCCGCGTTCAAAGAGTATTCCTCCCACTCCAACTCGTGCTTTGTCAAATCAGACCGTCAAGTCGGATGCCAGCGGCGGATCAGACAGAACAAACGGCCAGGCAGCAAAGGCAAACGTCGAAACAATTCCCGGCGCAGCTTCTTTGTCACCACCAACTGGAGCTCCCGCACCAGCGCCGAAAGGAAAGCTTACTGTCAAAATCGCCGAGGCCAGAGGTTTGCGCAAGAGCCGAGACCCATATGTTGTAGCTGTCTTTCAGCGCAACGAGCTCGTCTCCAAAGGCCCTTTACCTTCGGACATCGACGAGAATGAGGACCCCACCAGCAGCCCAATGGGTGGAATTCCCATTGCGCGATCGGGAAGTGATTCAGGTCGGCCGATGGCAATTCCAATGAAGAGTCGGCAAAGCAGCAACACCAGTCTTTCGGACTATCGTGACTTCAAGAGCAAGGGTAGAAAATCGATGACTAACCCGAAGTGGGACACAGAGGCCGTCTTGTAAGTTCAACCTTCGTCTTGGCATTCTGAGCACTACTAACTTGACCAAGTGATGTCGTTGGATCAGATGCGAGAGTAAATCTCACTATTTACGATCGAAGCAGTGCCGCAGAGGAGTTTTTGGGCCATGTTGACTTGGAAGCGAACCTGACCGAGAACGACAACTCGCCAATCAAAGGATGGTTTCCACTTCGAGGTCGAAATGACACTGACACGGGTCTCCCGGGAGAGATTTATGTCGAAATCACCTTCCAGCGAACTGAGAAGAAGCACTACGGTCCAGATGATTTCCAAATCTTGAAGCTCATTGGAAAGGGAACATTCGGACAGGTCTACCAGGTCAGAAAGAAGGACACAAGACGAATTTACGCCATGAAGGTGCTTCAGAAGAAGGTTATCGTCCAGAAGAAAGAAGTTGCGCACACAGTCGGAGAGCGCAACATTCTCGTCAGAACAGCCATGGCGGACTCTCCATTTATTGTTGGACTGAAGTTCTCTTTCCAGACTCCAACTGATCTGTACCTTGTCACAGACTACATGTCAGGTGGCGAATTATTCTGGCACTTGCAAAAGGAAGGACGTTTTGATGAGAAGCGGGCCAAGTTCTATATTGCTGAGCTAATACTCGCTCTTCAGCACCTTCATATGCACGACATTGTCTACAGAGACTTGAAGCCAGAGAATATCCTCTTGGATGCTAATGGACACATTGCTTTGTGCGACTTCGGCTTATCCAAGGCGAACTTGACCAAGAATGCCACGACCAATACCTTCTGTGGTACCACCGAATATCTAGCCCCCGAGGTCCTCTTGGACGAAGCTGGTTACACAAAGATGGTCGATTTCTGGTCACTTGGAGTCCTTGTATTCGAAATGTGCTGTGGTTGGAGTCCATTCTATGCCGAGGATACCCAGCAGATGTACAAGAATATCGCTTTCGGCAAAGTACGGTTCCCACGAGAGACCCTGACAGTGGAGGGAAGAAATTTCGTCAAGGGTCTTCTCAATCGAAACCCAAAACATCGTCTCGGAGCCACTGATGATGCGGAAGAACTCAAGCGACATCCATTTTTTGCGGACATTGACTGGGATGCTTTGACCAAGAAGCTTATCACTCCACCTTTCAAGCCGAAATTGAAGTCGGAGACCGATACATCCAACTTCGACCCCGAGTTCACGAACGCCCTCAATGGTGCATCGTCACTGAACGCACGTGCTGCAGCTCTCGCAGCTGGTGTTGCTACATCCACACCTCTTTCACCAGGCATGCAAGCCAACTTCAAGGGCTTCACGTTCGTCGATGAGAGCTCTATGGAGGAGCATATGCAAGGACGAGGCATCAAGGAGGAATACGACAATATGGACGAGGATGAGAAGGCAGATCAGGAATGGGAGGATCCACTTTCAGACAAGCGAAGTTCTCGAATGAGCGGCATCGTGAAGACGAACACGAATGAGGACCAAAGTATGTTCAACGGCGGACACTTCGACATGTAAATTGGTGCGACGAAGCTACCGCCCTCTGAATGATTTCCTTGCGTTTCACGAGTTCTTTTACATACCAATGCATAGGGCCGGCGTTATTTGCATTTGGGCGGCGTTCGGGAGGAGTGCTCTGGTCGACATCATTCGATCACGAAGCATGATACAGATTGGCTATCGATGAGAAATGGGCATTGAGTCTGCATTGCCCTTTTCATTGACATGTGGATATGGGAATGATATACGCCAAGCGGTCTTTTCAATGAGAGCAGCGAGCTTTCTTCTGCACTTTGCATGCATCTTTGGTCTTGTGCCTCATCAGGAGGAAGTGGGTTGGTATTGGAGCATGCAGGCAGGGAGGTGTATTCTCGTGGGCTGGGTCGAATTGCATGGAATCGCTTCAACTGCGGTTTTGAGGTCATATCAGTCGTCATACTTGCTTGTTAGCAACAAAATAAGCATTGTAGTCCTTCATCCCAACAGAAATCCCTATTTCTCTCCCGTCATCTCAAGCGGAAGAATAGGTGACCTGGATCGGCTGCTACACTCGCTCCATCTGACGAAACGGGAGGAAATGTACCGCTTACATCACGTACGTAGCCAGGCTTTAAAGCTCGCAAGGTCTTCCATAGCTTGTGCCTGGTCAGCAAAAATGGTAGTGCATGATAATGTAATCATGTATTGAAACTTTCTGCATCAGACTACTGTGCTTTATTTCGCTGACTGTACCATCCTTTCCCCTCTTTCTAACCACCAGTCCCCGAGATTCCAATTGACTTCTAAGTCTTGGTGTCAAAACCATGCATATGTTTTCCGGTTTGTACCGAGCATCGTGAGCGTTCCCCTCACTTGAAAATCGACCAGAAAAGGGCCGATGTACCGATTGGCTCCTTTCCGAAGTTGCCGAGCTGCTATGGGCTGAGTTTCTCAGCTCGTTTGGCTCGTTTCGATGGACGCGGGTAAGAGCTTGGTGATTGGTAAAATGGAAGATGGGGTTGGACTTCTGGTTTCTGGCAATGGGTATTTGGGTGGTGGTGTGACTGTAACTGTAAGTAAGAGCGGGGCCTTGGCAGGCAGGTGGGGAAGTGAGAATGGATCGAGGTTGAGCTTTGGGAGGTCGTACGACTACGCTCAATTTAGGGTTGGGATTTAGTTCTGAAATCGTGCGATGAGGCTGAGGTTTGTGACGATCTAGGTCATTGGACGAACGAATGTCTCATTTGCACAAGATGTGAGCGAAGCTTCAGAAGCCAGGCTGATTGGTTTGAGGCCCCGCCATACGGGCTTTGTTCTGGGGAGATTTGGAGCACATTTATGTCATGAGGTGGACTACTGTTTGGCCACACCTGAAGTCCGAAACAGAGAGAATGATCTAAGTTATGTGAGACTCTGCTAGGGCGGCCACGAGCTGATAAGGAGATAACAACTCTTAGTGTCGCCAGGAAGTAGGTAGCTAAGTGTTTGAAGAACCAAGTATCAACAAAGCCACAAGCGAAGAGGCTGCATCACAGGCAGGGTACGCAGTAAGTTACTGACTGACATTCTTCCACGGAAGACAAGATAATATATAGTACGCATACACAGCGTAAGTAGTGCCACCAGGCTAGGTTCAAGTGCCATAAGTCCAGCATATTGATGTATGTATGTAATATAAGTGTGCCTGGAGTTTGGCCTCAAGGGTCACTTAATGAAGAGGCAGCACGATCTACTTCTTACTCTCGCACCCAACAAATTTCCTTGCCAGATGTCCCTGGTCTCTTTATAAAGTACACTACCTTAAGCGAGAACCTTAGTCAGAGGATATATCTGGATTTCGTCTGCTCGATCGTTAAAACCAGAGTTTTACTTACATTCGACTGAAAGTACAACGATTTTGAATGTGTTATAGCCGAGCAAAGCTATGGAATAAGCTGACTACATTCCATGAATACTTCTACTCTGATGGTAGGGGCTCTTCCAAATGATAGGTTGTCGATAGCTACTCACAGAAATTACAGGCTACAGCCGTTGAGATCCAATAGAGCAGATGGCCGGCTTTACTAACTCTAGAGAATTTGCTTCTCGAATCTTAAATGAAGAAGGATTCAAGAGAATCAGGTTTCCTTGCTCTTTCCGTCCACTTCTAACGGGGCGATATGGCTACAAAAGGCTAAAAATATTGAGATCCAAGTGACCCGTGTCGTCGGTGTCTTTTAGTGGAACATTGACTTAGCAGCAGGGATGAATGATAATTCCTTGTGAGAGCACTTGCTGAGCTGTTCCAATCTAGGCTTTACCTCTTCGCCCAAAAAATTGTATACCTTGTTGTGCAATTCTGAGAACGCCACGGACGCTTCATGCCAATCTTCTAGAGAATCCCTCACGCCGTTACTGGCAGATGACAACGAGCATGACCTGCAAGTCTCGTGGCCGGCCGTGCTCCTATGGATTTCACCACTTGTGACCAGAAGATAAGTCTGATAGGACCAAGGTACACTTGAGTAACCGTTCTAGGCCTAGGAATGCGAGGGCATTCATGGTGTCATTTTGACGATAAGACAATTCCGGTATGTTAAAATCGAATTTCTTATCTTCAGACTCGAACCTTGGCATTCCCAGCTTCAAGGTCGGACTTACAATGTCTTTACTATCCTGGAATTTTGGTTGCCAATATTGGCGACGTGACAAATAGTCCAGGAAACACAGTTCAAACTCTGTACAATTCGAGTACGGATCTAGTTCCCACCCTACACTTGCAGAGATCCAATGCTTCGAAATTCGACAAGCAACACTGAGACTGATAGAAATGATGCCGGACGGAATACTATCACAATCTTAAGGCGTAGCATTGAAAACGCCCAAATTGGAGACATTTGATAATGAATTAGTACTGTCATACTAGAAGATTCCGCTGATATTGTACAACTCCAGCCCATCGATAACGCATAAAAGTTTCTCGGTATTCGGACGAAAGGATGCTCCTCTGCAGAAATCAAGCAGCCATGACACCGACTATGGATTCAAGGCAGACTTGCCTGTTTAGACTTGTTGAGATTCAGCAACATATGAGCACTTCCGGGGAAATTGGCACAGCAGGCCCTCACTGTACAATGTCCCATTCTCTAGTTATGCTATACACACTGGATATCCGTATCCATCTCCGGCATCGCCCAGTCTATGCCCATCCATCACTGAAGATCCGTCTAATGATGGGCCTCTTCCTCCTCTGGCTCCTGCTCAAACCAATCAACTTCCTGCTCAACCGCACCTCCCTCGGCCTGCCCTTCAATATCAACGGTCTGGGTTTCGTATGACTTCAGCTCGTTCGCGATGTCTGCTTCTTCGGGAGACTTGGGTGGCGCTGGTGCGTTGAACTTTTGGACGTGTCCATCGGCATCGTTGGCCTTGACAGGTGGGATCTTGTAGGCCTTCAATTCCTTGACGTATAGCTCTTGGACGAGGTCCGCTGGGAAAAGGGATGTTAGCTTCATGCTCGGGAAATGTTTGTGTTCGCAAATTTCATCCAGAACCATCCATAAGCAAGTACTCCCGCTATCCAAAGGCAATTACACCATCTGCTGAAAGATGAAAGAACCACGAACCTTGACGCATGGCAGTAGGAGTGATGAAGGTTCGTCTCGAGACCATGCCGGTAGCTTGCTGCCTCGCAACGCGGGCGATCGAGGAGCGCTGCAACTGTTAGTTTTGATGCGTCTGAAGCTGAGGATAGCTCGTACCGAAGCGCGGAGAGTTTGTGTGAACATGGCGACAGGTGTTGTGGTGTCAATTGGTAGAGAGGAGGTGCTTGAAAAGTGTTCGGGAAATCGAGGTTGAGAGTCCGCATCGCAACTGCGCGCCAAGAGTGAATGCCATATTGCCTGAGGCCCCCACTCATGTTGCTTCCAGGTTCCACATACATCTGGGCAGGTCTCCAGTTTCAACATGTGATGTGTTCTTCCTGCCCCGAGCATTTAAAGAACGCAAAATTTGGTATTTTTACCTTTTCGATAGTCACTGCATAGATGAGTGTAAAAGCTGTGACGCGTTTTGAGATGACCTATGCGCGCAAAGGTCCTTTGGGATTCGAGGAATTGATCTTTGTTTACAACCCGTTGTAGTCAGTCTCCATGGCTTTAGACACATCTCCTTTACCGGAATAAAGGCACACTCAACTCATGCCAAAGGAACTCCCCAAGTCCGGGATTCTCCCAAGCCCAAACACAATCGTTGCAATATCTCGTGTGCAATTTATCTTGCAAAGGAACCAGGCCCAGAAGCCTGAGATCTTCGCCTTCCTATGAGAAAGAGAATTTCTTTTGGAGCATGTACGCCACGGATAATAGGGAAGGTATAATGAGAAAGAAGACAAGGGATAGATCCGGACTTTGACAAACCTGTGCTATACAGGAGAGCGAATGGACCTTGTCTTTTGAGGCGAGAATCACCCACTTTGACATGAAACAAAAATCACAATCTCGATTCGATACTGATTCTAGTCTGGAAGCTCAGCGTTTCCACTTTTCCATTCATCTTCATGTTGAAAAAGTCATCCATGATGTGTCTATGATTACAGGGCCCAGTATGCAGACCATGCCATGCCAAACTCCGCTCGTACAAGCCAACACCAACCAATGCACTATGCGTAGAAGTTGACGGTGTCTATAACGAATTAGCCAAAAATCTTGATCCACAGAAGCATGACGAAACTTACCCTTCTTCTTTGCTTGGACCTCCGCAATAGCATCCACGTAGTGCTCGTGGCTAATCTTGTTCTTGCCCATCCGTAGTGCAATCATGCCTGCCTCCACACACACTGCCTTCAATTGCGCCCCACCGAACTCATCCGTACTTCGTGCCAACTCGGGCCAGTTGACCCCACCATCGACCGTCATCTTTCTGCTGTGAATCTTGAGAATCTGTGCGCGGGCTTCCTCATTCGGCAGAGGGAACTCTATCTTTCTGTCGAGACGTCCGGAACGAAGTAAAGCAGGATCAAGAACGTCGACTCTGTTTGTGGCTGCAAGAACCTTGATACGATCATCGGAAGCAAACCCGTCGAGTTGGTTGAGAAGTTCCAACATAGTTCTCTGGACTTCTCTGTCTCCACTCTTCTCACTGTCGAAACGCTTGGTACCAACAGCATCCAACTCATCAATGAAAATGATCGCAGGAGCCTTCTCCTTTGCTAGAGCGAAACAATCCCGAACCAGCTTCGCACCATCACCAATGAACATTTGCACGAGTTGTGGTCCGGCGAGTTTGAGAAAGGTGGCGTCGGTTTGTGCTGCGCAGGCTCGGGCGAGAAGGGTCTTTCCGGTACCTGGGGGTCCGTACATCAGGGCACCTTGTATATATTAGCAAGAGCCGGCATCTATATGGGAATACGCATACCCTTTGGAGCTTTGATGCCAATCTTCTTGAACCGCTCAGCCTCCTTCATTGGCCAGACGATTGCCTCAACCAACTCCTCGATCTGCTTATCTAGTCCTCCAACATCGGTGTACTTCTCGGTTGGCTTTTCATCAACTTCCATAGCCTTCACTCTGCTGTCATACTCGGCAGGTAGTGTGTCGAGAACTAAATATGAGTCTTTGTTTACTCCGATCAGATCTCCGGGCTTCAGCTGTTCTGGATCAACGAGGCCAATAAGTGGAAGGAAGATGGTCTGTCGGGTAGAGGTTTTGATGACAGCGGATTTGCCAACTCGTGTCGCATCGAGGTCAATGTTGGAACCTTCTTCCTGAGATTCTGCGGTTGGGTCGAGATCCAAGAGTTCAACGACGTTTCCGACAAGGTATGGTAATTGCCTGCGAAGCATTTAGCTATCAGTAGCTCTGCGATGAGCCCAAACGAGCATACCTGTTATTTTCGATCTTGTCCAAGTTGTCCTTAATCTTCTCGCCCATCGTAGCCTTCTCGTGTGACAAACGCTGGTACTCGCTCTTCATGATCCGTGAATCGTTCTCCAACAACCTCTTTCTCGTTGATATTTCTTGTGTGCTGAGATTATAGATCTCCTCATCTATGGGGTCTTCCTCTTTCTCTTCAGGCTCAGCATCCTTCATCTCAGCATCACCATTCTGATCTGTCGGCTTCTTGTCCTTGTCGCCATCCTTCTTGTCTTCCTTCTGCTCACGCTCAAGATCATCGAGATCCTCTAATGTAGACATGATTGCGTATGGGTTTTGATTGGGAGGAGGATATTCGGCGTAGAATAACGAGGACTATTCGGCGTTGCGTTGCGAAAGGAAACTTGTGAATAATCAAATACCGAGCTCGACAAACACTTGAGCTTCCTCGTAGCTTCCATCGCGGTAGCGAGTTGCGCGTAGCACCTGCCTAAGCAATCACGTGATCAGTATGGCCTTGCTGCCTCAGTCAGCAACGCTAGCGGCTCTACGGTCGCAGGCAGAGATATCTTGTCAGGCTCAATCAAGGATCTTCTTCTGCATCCTCTTCGCCCACGCTCGCTCGCCATAGAAGACGTCGAACTGTCGCCTCAAACACAAAGTTGCCGGTCATCTTTCCTCCGCGATAGTTACTGACAACTTCTACGATCCTCGAATCTTTCTCAGACGCCTTCACTGGTACTTGGTTCTGCAGAAATTCAATCGTCCTGGCAGCAGCACCTTCTTTCGCCACCCGAACAATCTCAACGAACACGATCTTACCATAATATCGAACACTCCCCCGCTCTCACTGAGCAATCACATATTGCTGTCGCAAATCTCGAACATAATCTGCGACGTACTTTTCCGCGCACTCGGCGGGTTCTTGAAGGGTGAACCCTCGATATTCACCTGACACATCAGGCGTCGATTTGTCGACGACCAACAAAGCCTCACCCCGTTTCTAGTCAATACCGCCAAAACGCATTCTCCACTCTTTGTCAAGCTTTCGACTGCAATTCTCTGCGGGAAACCTACCAAAGACTTCAAGGCTCGCGCTATTATATCGCGGAAGAGAAAACAGATCCGTCGCAAGCGCAGCAAGCGCCCAGTCTTTGACGAACTCGATAATATCTATCGGCCTAAGCCGTACAAATCCAAGATGATCCCTCCCGAGCAAACCACTCCCGCAGGAGAATGGAGCGAGAACCTGAACATGACCATGATCTGCAAGGACTGCAAGGAGTTTCCACCGAACCTCGTCGAGGAGTTCTCCTCTGGCGATATGGTGTGCGGTTCTTGTGGACTGGTCCTAGGTGATCGCATCGTCGATACTCGCTCCGAGTGGCGTACCTTTGCAAACGATGACCAAGGCAACGATGATCCTTCTCGTGTCGGTGACGGCGCAAATCCTCTTCTCAATGGATCTCAACTTACCACAACCATCGCCTTCCAAGATGGCAACGCGCGCAGCCGTGACCTCATGAGAGCCCAAAACAAGTCTTCCAACGATAAGGCCACCAAGGGACTTCTCGCAGCCTACAAGGAGATTGGTGCACACTGCGACGCTGTCAACATCCCCAAAAATGTCTCCGATACCGCCAAGCACCTCTTCAAGTTGGTTGATGATGCAAAGGCTTTCAAGGGCAAATCTCAAGAAGCAATCATTGCCGGATGCATCTTCATTGCCTGCCGCCAGTGCGGTGTCCCCCGAACCTTCCGAGAGATCTTCGCCCTGACAAAAGTCTCGAAGAAAGACATCGGTCGAACGTTCAAGCTCCTCGAGAAGTTCTTCGCCAATGACAGTGAGGACAAGGCAAAGGCTGCTTCTAATGGTAAGTTACTTGCGATTGCTACTCTTATTTTAGTTCAAATTAACAACCGTTCTCAAGGTCTGCTTCCATCCACAGACGCATACCAAACCACTAGCTCCACCAACGCCTCGGAACTCTGTGTTCGATACTGCAGCCAGCTTGGCCTGTCACGCCAGGCGTTCGTCAAGGTCTCGCAAGGTCTCGCCGAGAAGATGTCTACCGTCGGTGATCTCGCCGGCCGTTCCCCTCTCTCCGTTGCCGCTGCCTGCATCTACATGGCATCCTACCTTCTTGGCAGACCGAAGACCCCGAAAGAAATTTCTGCAGTCGCTGGTGTCAGTGATGGTACGATCCGTACTGCGTACAAGTATCTGTACCAGGAGCGGGAGAGACTTATCGAGCCAGAGTGGATCGCTAATGGCAAGGGCAACATGTCAAATTTGCCATCGGCTTAGGATTCGAACCACTTACCCACTCTCAGCTGTTCATCACGAAATGGGTGATACCATACGTCGATATTTGCAGTGGGGGCTATCTGGGATTGGACTAACGATTTAACATGGCTTAGGGGTGTCATCTCACTCTCACGTATGGTCATTCTTCCTACCTACGATCGTTTCTCTCGTTGATTTGCAATCGAAGGAGCATCATACTCCTTGCCCTTTACCGCGTTGATATGTGGCAGCAGCGGTCGGCTGCCTGGCCTTGTTGCCTGCGAACTAATAGAATCTGAGGACACTGAGATCTTCAGGGTACGGAAAAGTCATTCATTCAATGGCATATGCTTGTATAATGGTTGATAGAGAAATTCAAGCATATTACAATCTTGGCTCTCTTCTGATGACATGAAATAGCTTATTCTTAATCCTCATGTGAAAATTGTTTTGCCCATCATTTGCGTAAAAAATCAATACAGATGATAATGGTATGAAAGCTGAGTGAACGCAACAGGATTCTCTTCAGTGTCGATCGCAAGCATGTCGATAAGAACGGCGGATACTTCCAGGTGCCAGAACGTTCTCCTTGTAACAACAAGGACTGCTAACTTCTACTCTTTCTGCGCCGCTTTTTCTGTCTCTCCCCACCATCTTCAAGAACCTCCTCGGTTTCCTTCGCCTCATCAGACACATCTTCGTGCTCAGTACCCTCCTCTCTCAATTTATTCCTCGCAACCATCAGGGCCTTTCCTAGAAGGTTCAAGCCCCAATCCTCTTTCCTCTTCCCAGCATTCTTCTCTCCAAATCCCACACCCCAAATTCGATCTCTCGGACTAGCCTCTACAACCTCCTTGTCACCAGTACCCAATAGCCTATCCCTCAAACTCACACCCTCTCCCTTCAAAACCCCTTCATCCTTGCCCACCTTGAACTTCCAATAGCTAGCCTCCTCAACAACCCGCTCTCTATTCTCCTTCCACACTTTGTCGTCGAAATTACTGACTTGACGTCCCAGAGATTTCTGCTCTTTGGGAGACGGGGAAGCGATGATTTGGAGAGCGACCTCGCTGTCTGAGAAGAGGATCGCTTTTTGGTGCATCATGTACTGCTCAGCAGTTGTATATGTGGTCCCTGTGCTGGGGACAGTAAACGGTGATGGATACCATTGCGAGAGATAGCTGTATGAAGAACCGTACTCTCGCCAGAAGTAGATGGCAGAATCTCCTTCAGCTGGGCGAGATGGAGCCGTGCTAGTACGCTTGTTTGGAGCCATGGATGCGGATCCAAGAGGCTTGTTTGGTGGATGAGTATTCCTTTGAGAGCAAAAGAAGAATACTGATTCTCGCTAGAATTAGTGATGAAGAGATCGGTTTGTATAGCAAATATTCAGCCCAATGACTCTTCGCCGAATCTGTGTTTCGACCGAGAGTGGTTGATGAACAAGCCACCACCAAATCTCAGCCTTGTCTGCAGGAACGCTCTCAAAGGTGACTCGAAATGTCGACAAGGTGCAAGTGTTGCCTTCGCGATACATAATATTACACATCCCATACCACGAAGAATTGCAGTGGAGCATCAGTAGACTAGAGCCGTTCTTAATTGTAAACATCGGCAAATCTGTCAAGCAATCAGGATGGAGGTGATTACTCTTCAAGATACCTTTTCCGAACAAAAAGCCGATTTCAGAAGCCGAGGCTTGACCTAACCGAGGACGGGGAGTGGGAATCTGGGGAAGCTCCAACGACCTCTCTTCCCCAACATTTAAACCCTCCCTCTACTTTACTGTCACTGTCAAGTCAACCTGTCTTTCTCTTGCGCAGAATACTCAATCGATCGTAATTGAAATAAGATAAAATGAGCGGCCCCGGTGCTGGATTCGAATATCCTACCAAGGAGGTGTCCTGGTTGAAGCGGGATGTCCTGCTCTTTGCAAACAGCATTGGATGCACCGTAGACGAACTCCATTTCATCTATGTATGCCTTAATTATCTCTACCAAACTCTCATACATACTAATCCGAGCTTTAGGAATTGCACCCTGATTTCGCTGTCTTTCCTACATACCCAATCATTCTTCGTAAGCTACCCCTCCTTGCAGTACTCAAGCAAATTTTATGGGAAGGAGCGCTTTCTGACATCCAAGTAGCATTCAAATACACGAGTCAAGAAGTGATCGATTTCTACGCTGCACAAAAAGCCACTCCCATCCCTGGCGTCCCCAAATTCGACTATACCCGCGTTGTTGATGGCCAGCGCTTGATCACCTTCCTCAAGCCTTTCCCCACGACTTCAGAAGGTCGGACATTTGAATTAAAGTCCAAAGTACTCGGCGTTTACGACAAGGGCAAGGCTGGTACCGTGGTTGAAACACAGCAGGAAATTGTCGAGAAGGGAACTGGGGAGGTTTACACCAGGGCTGTAGGAAGCGGCTTCTTTGTTGGACAAGGTGGTTGGGGTGGTCCTAAGGGTCCTGCGACCAAAAACTATCCTCCTCCCGAGGGAAAGAAGCCAGATGCTTCCGTTAGCCACCAGTTAACTGCTGAGTCGGCATTGCTTTACAGGTATGTTGATATATCCGATCCTTGGCAAGTGACTTATGACTAACTGACTTGGTTCAGACTCAATGGTGACTACAATCCTTTGCATGCCACTCCTGAACCTGGAAAGCAGATGGGCTTCGGCGGTACCATCATGCACGGTCTTGGATCGTGGAACTTCGCAGCCCACGGTCTACTCAAGGCCATCGGAGGCAGCGATCCAAAGAACATCAAGGAGTTTCAAGCGAGATTCGCATCGCCTGTCAAGCCTGGAGATAAGCTCATCACCGATATTTGGAGAACAGGACAGAAGGAGGGCGAGTGGGAAGAGATCAGATTTGTCACGAGAGTGGATGGTGGTAAGGTTTGCTTGAGCAATGGAAGGGCTTTGATGAAGCCTGTTGCAGGGAAGAGTAAGCTGTGAATCTGTGGAAATATATGGTACATTATTGGTGTGAGCAGACATATATTGAATCAGCAGCCAGTTTACAAAATGCAAACTTTATCACCCAACTCGCCTAGCGGCAAGCATGTGTCATTCACCAGTGGTCTTCTCTTGCGAGAGGTACACCTTCTTATTCTTGACTGATTTTCTCTTTTTATTCGCGTCCTCGTCATATCATCCGCCTAAATCCTGCAAGCGTAGCCACTTAAACATTTACGGTACTCAAAGGCGAGCCACCACTTTCCTGCGAATCAATTCGTTCGTACCCAGCCAAGTATTCCTCTCCTGATTCAGCATGTATGCAGAAATCAGACAGGCAGTAGTAGCAGCAAGTAACGCAAAGATCATGGCTACCAGCAATCGTTGTGACTCTGCTTCTGGGCCTTCAATGTATCAGCGCCCGCAAATCAAGCACACCAGATGCGTTGGGTTTACGAGACTTACTTGTTTCAGCTGGTTTAGTACCTCCAAGCGGGACTGTTCTATTCGATGGGGCTGGTGCAGCAGTCGCTGTTGGTTTCCCTGAAATACCTGCATGGGTCACTGCTGAGTCTTCCAATGCTCTCTTATGTACCACCCTACCGAAGCGAGTGTGAGAATCCGCAAATTGTTGTGGAGACACACTCTGACCATTTCTTGCGTTGACTTACTGACAATAAACGCAGGCTGGTACTTGACGAGTATCATTATGGAACTCATACCCACAGTCTCGCACTCTTGGGTCGGTTGTATTGTTGGAAGGAGGAGTGGCTCTGTGCACTACCGGCAGGCCACAGTTACACTTCTCGCTCAGGGCAACAGTATCTTGAGGACTCTTTCTCTCTGGTGTCCACAACGTGCGATTGTCCTTGGTGCCACCTCACAAGTATTTGCCAGCTGACAAAGGCTGCATATTTCGTCAATCCTCGTTCTGACATTTGCATCTTCAGCAGCATGCGTTGCGATGTTGGCTCCAACGGATCCTTCTTTATCATCGGTTTGGGCAAGAGCAGGTGTGTTCCTTAGAGGACCCTGGTGGCCAAAATTTGCAGACTGATTTCTGTACTGACTGGAGACTTCTCGTGAAGACTGGGCATCAGCAAGTTGCTTTGCCGGAACAGCAATCGATGGACGATCAGCCGTAGGAGGGTGGAAAGCTGTCTCTGGCTGTCGCCTTACTCTTTCTCGCCCTCTTCGCCGCAGGACAGGTTCGCCGAATTTGCGAGAGGGACGAATGCTATTTTGGAACAGACTGTATCGTGAATCATGTTGCTGGTTACAACCTGGAGGCGGTTGAATCTTGACTTCCTCGGTAATGAGATCGTTCGGGGCATGGTCGTCAAGATACTGTCCAGTGAAAGACTCACTCCGTGCGAGTGGAACCTGATCCGGCTGCGCATCTGATTGGGCATCGTCTAAGTGCTCTAAATCAGCGTCTTCTTGCTTCGTCGGTGAGGCGGCCGCCGCAGGCACTTGAGAACCATCTTCTTGCCCTATATTGACCAACGCCCCCTCTGTCTTCACAGGCTGTAGGTGGGTCTTCAAGGGACTTAGCGGTTCAGGATGAGTGGTACTGGTCATTGTAATTGCTATGACGAGCTGTTTATTTTGGTCTAAAACCGTTTGAGATGGCTGAGAGCTTGGATGAAGGAGCTGATTTCTGATTCAGGCACAATAGCAGCTCTCTCGAACGTATGACTTCGACGGGCAAGCTTCAAGTCTGATAAGACACGTGACCCCTTTGTCACCTTGTAGAACTTAGAGGACTGCGAGGTTGTTGACAAGGAGGGAGAAACAAAGACGACCAGCTGCTTTCATTGCAATTATTATCCACGGACAAAAACTTAATGTATCGGCTGCTTCTGACTTGGGCCCGTGCCAAGATATCCATATGGAGTTTACCACAGGGTCAAGTAGCACATAAAGAAAGTATCCCATGATCGAGACGACTTGTCGAAGAGTTGAAATTCAGCATGTTACCCAGCGCCAATTCGCAGGTCAGATAGGCTCCGCCACACTCCCACAGGGAGCCATCGGTGTGTGGGATCGAAAGTTCCTACTTCAAACGTTTTACGAGCGCCCTGACTTCAGTGTGTCAGAAGATTGGTTCTTTGGTCATGTCACCAGAATGCTTGGAAGCAGGATCATAATTGTCGAGACTGAAACGCCAGCTGCCATCTTCTGGGCTGGCAGAGGTGGAAGCAGAGGAGGATTTAGTTGGATGACTGTCTTAAAACAACGATTCGAGCGATGGAAGTTCTTCTTCGTCAATGGCTTATACTGGAACACGCGATATATACTGTGTTCATGGAAGCTGTGACTCTGGGATATTGGTTCGAAGATTTTCGTGTTCCAAGAATTGAGTTTCCTGTATTCGACATTTGAATTTTTTCAAAGCTAAATTCCGTACACAGGCCTACGAAACCCTCCTTTATCTCCTGAAGCCTTTCGTTCTCCCCATTTCCTTTATAGTCCACCCCAGCTTCTGCGGCTACCTGCTTGTCGGCACTATTGTCCTGTACTTCTTCAACTCCTTGATATTCAACCTCGTACATCTTCGACGCAAACGTAAAGTCCTCACAAATGGGGCAGTCACAACCCACGCCCTTTCCACCAAAGCTTGGCTGTTTTACATCCCGTACAAGTTCGTGCTCACTGGAGTAAATGCTGTGTCGTGTTATTGGTCTATCTTCAAATACGCGAGATACTTTGCCAGGTGGCATCCAAAAGTTGTGGAAGATGAGAAAGTTGTTGAGGTCGTTTTGAATCTTGACGAAAGGAGTCGAGAGGATAAGGTGAAGAGGGACAGTAGAAGGTTGACACTCACGGCTGTTGTCAGTGTGTCAGTGTGTCAGCTTCTGCTGCTCCAGGTGCGATGGTTTGAAGGATTGATGGCAGAGCGTATCACAATGTCATGCGCGAGTAATTTGGAAAGAGTATCCTACAACATTTAGTTTTCCGTAATGGCGTAATTGTAATGTAGCAAAAACCCGAGTTCTAACAAAAGATCAACGTTAAGATGATCGTGCATTTTCCACAGTTGGCCATAATTCTAATATGGCTTGCTGATACGTACTAGAAGCTAGGCAATTGTGATACATTGACGATTCAATGTTCTGATCTTGCATTGAGACGTTCACTGCCCTCTTGGCCTCGACTATTCCCTCACTTCTCTGGCATCTTATCTCGTGAAATGGCACAATAACTTAGCAATGCTGAAATGATGAAAGAGCGTTAAAGTCAGGATTAAAGTGCAAAGACTATCATCTGGCTGAATCTTGATAACTACTGATGTCAATCTTAAGTAGATCGAGAAATAATCAACAACGTATCCCCCTATCTACTAGCGAGATTTAAGCGAATCAAAACATCTTCACCAATGGAATGCGAGAGAAGCAAAAGCCGCGGGTAGGATGGTTGCGGACGAATAGAAACTTCCGAAGTAGTGTAACCACAGATATAATTGAATTAATAGTCTAGAGTTCTGTTGCTAATAGCTTGTAGCAACGTAGGGGATGCCATCTGTCTAGTTTTGACCTCGGCTGGCTGACAGGTGACTTATTGCTTCGGTGGCAGAAGGGAAATAAGTGAATGAATGATGCCGAATCAATTCCTAAAGGACTCTCGAAATGATGCCATTAGGTTGACGACTTGTTTTCGCGGCACACGGAAGGAGCGAGGAAGCATTGCGGCAGTGGACTCAACCCAGCTCCTTCCTACCTAATTCATGATTGCCACGAACCACAATCGAAGCTCTTAAAGTATAAGCACTGAATGACAGAACCTCGTCCCCCACAATTAACAAAGTATAAGAATGTTTCATGCGAACTGTGATTGTTGATATTGATATTCTGTTGCTTTGCTGCCCGCACTCCATCGCTCCTTCCATTCCTTCCGTTCCCCAAAAACACAAAAACGCCATTTGAAATGCCAAAAGGTCCTCGCAATGCTCAGATAGACATAAAAGAGTTAATGAATGGCATAATCTCGTGTGTCTCATGCTGACATGTAGAGAACCGTCTGCAAAGAAAGGCCACAAGGTCTGATTCCAACAGGTACTAAAGTAAGCGAGAGGCCACGTGATCATTTCTTCAACTCTCGCTCAATGCAACGAATACAGAGGACAGCCGTGCCGTCACCGATCTTTAGAGGATAGAAAGCACCGTCGTTGAATGAACTCTTGCAGGTCGCACATCGGAAACACTTTTCGTGCCACTCACCCCCCATTGCTTCGACGTACTCGCCAATAACTGGTAGTCTGCATTCTAGGCACTTGGGAGCTTGTCTTTCAGTGCGCTTGGTTTGACACTTCAGACACCAGGCATAGCCGTCCTTCTCAATATGGCTCATCCCCTGTTCGAATGGGTCACCACTAGATGATCAGGAGTCAGTAAATGTGCTTGTGAGTGAGGTATATGATATGAAGGTGCATGCGCAGTGTAAACGTAATGGGGGGTAATTCGTGACTTCTGAATTTCACTTACCATTCAGCGCAGAAAAAATGTCCGTAGTGCCAGCTCTGACCAAGTGCTACCATGTGCTCGCCAATGATTGGAGTTGTGCAGTGTTTGCACCGTGGCGCGAAAGATTCATGGAAGTCGAGATGGCAGTAGAAGCGCAAGCGCTCATCGCCGTCTTCTGCCATAGTCTGGCCCTCAATCTCGGGTAATTCTTCTCCTCGTGCCCGGCGTCGGATTCGATCTAAACGTTCGGCATATTTCTCTTTAGGTTCAGGATGAATTTCTAGAGATTCAAGTCCAGTACCGCAGGTGAAGCAGATGAAACATTCGGGATGGAAATGTTCTGCAGCTCCACTGAGCTTAACGACTTTCCCTTCGATGGGTAGTTGACATTGATGACAGGTTGCTGTCGCCCTTTTGCCAGCTGGAGACCAATGTCCGTGTGAAACCGGGGGTGGTGCTTGCCTTTGTGCTGTACGACCAGCAGAAGATTTTGGAGTAGGTAGAGGTCTCGTGGATTGAGTGATAGAAGTATCTCCCACTGTAATCTGGGGTATACCGGGAGCTGAAATTGAAATTGTGGGTGCGTCGGGCAGGTTTATTGTAGGGACAGAGGGTGTAGAGTCTGGGAAATTTATCGTCGGCACATGCGGCTTGGACTCAGGGAGATTGGTTGTAGGGACAGGCGGGTGAGAATCTGGAAAATTGATGACTGGTATAGAGACCGTAGCCACCTTTGTTACTTGGATTGAGGGAGTGTCAGGAAGCTGAATGGTCGGGATAGGGGGTGGGACATCCTTCGAATCTGAGCGAGCAGGTAGGCTTTGCCTTTGACTGCTGGAAGAGCCCCTGTCGATCCGATCGAATGGTGATCTTCTTCGCACTTCTGGCTTCACATCAGCCTCCTTCGGCTTCCAATTGGAGTCGAAGCTTACAATCGGGCGACCCGGTTTATTGCTTACAGCTGTAGGAGTCGGCAGCTTGGGACTGCGATCTTTCAGGCGCATACTAGTAGCTTGACGAATGTCCTCGCCTCTGATCTCAAGCCCATCTTTCATGGGTACAGCTGGTGCTTCATCGTCGGCAACTGGTTTGATCTTAGGACTTTGAGCTGCAGGAGGAGGGTTCGCTGTGTAGTTCGGGTTTCTTGACTGAGAAGGTGGATTGCGATGAATCTCAAAAGCAGAGAGCTTCTTGGTTGGCTCTGGTGGAGTACTGTGGGATCGTGCACCGATATCTTGCGCAAACTGCACTCGGTTGAGTGGATTACGAGGCTTGATACGTAGTGGTGCTGGCATAGCATGAACCTCTGCAGAGCGTCCACGATCCGTGCTCTCCTGCTCAGGTTCCTCCCAGATTTGCTCACCAGTGAAAGTACCGGTGACCTCCCCACTGACATTGCGCTTCCCACCGCTTCTTCTTCTCGAACCTTGAGGCCTGACGCTGCTTGATAGACTACCGAAGGATTTGCTGGACCTTGCCGAAGGCTGAACATCTCTCGCAGAGTCAAGAGAGCCTCGAACGGTGGTTTCAGGGCTTGCATTTCTCTGTCGAAAGTAATCAGAACCCTCGCTAGAGATCCGACTTCGAGGAGACTGAAGCCCTCCACTGCTGCTTGAGCCTCCAGAGACAGAGCGAGGCATGTCCCTGGCCAACCCAGTTGCAATGTTCAGTCCGCTGTAGCGACCAACACTTTGAGCGCGTGCATGCTGGTAGCTATTTTTCCGAAGATGGTCTTTGTACCTATAGGGAGCGTCTGGATTTATGGCAGGCTCAGGGAATTGGTGTTGGTAAACAAGCTCCGACGCCTCTTCTTGAGCAGCATTGTGTATCCGAAGTTCTTCCTCGACCTGGGGTTCCAAGTCCATATCTTCCATAGCCTCTCTCAAGGACACAGCCTCTTCCTTCTCCATCCAGCGAAGACCTCGCTCCATATATGTAGCTGTTGGGACGACATCTGATGCTTTGAGAGGTTTCGGAGTACCCTGTGATACAGCCGGAGGTTGTACTAGCTGTCTTCCAGTCCGCGACGTAACAGAGGAGTATGTGGAGAGAGAAGATTGAGCCCGTCTATGAGATTGGACGCTCGACGAACGAGGTACAGATTCAACCGGAGATTCCGGAGCTGGGTCTGCCAGTGTTTTCGGGGTTACTCCTCTATCATAGTCACGGCGATTGCTGGCTGGTAGAGGTCTAGCACCGCTGGGTCGAGCAACACGATTGTTGCGGAGGTCCGATAGATATGAAGCTATGAAGTATTAGAAAGCTGGTTGGATTTTTTTTGAGGCTCGAAGGTCTCTGTGTTGCGGGGGAATGCTTGATGGAAACTGGCCGCGTGAAGCTCAAGAATAAGGGCAGTTGTCTTTGGGTCCAAGGCAAACATACCAAACTGGTCATTGCTCATGTATACTGGTCCTGGTGGTGTTACTTTGCGATTTCGGTCCTTGGACTCTTTCGACCGGCCTCTGGGAAACATCGTTTGGGTAGAAGCCTGGCAGGCTAGATTTGTTTTGACCTGTGTGCTCTTTCTGGAGTTGAGATAGCTGTGCAAGGTAATTGTGGTGTGTTGATATTTTGAGGCTCGGGTACGAAGCTCGAATGTTTGTATTTGTATGTGTAGCTCGGAGATGGTTGTAGAAGCAACGAGTGAGGGGCGGATATGTTTATTGACAGCGCATAGAATCAATATCAGGTAATTGGATAGGCAGCCCGTTTGGCTGTGTGTGACGAGAGGTGAGTCAAAACAAATGGATGCTTTGTGCTCCGTTTGTTGGCGAGTGGTCTGAGAGATAAGTGGTGGGGCGCGGATCCCAGAATGTCAACAAGGCTAGTCTGTTGCCCAGCGACCACTTGAACTTTGCACGTTGAAAGCTCGAAGCTCAACCACACACTTGAATTAATACTCGATGGAGTGAAACTGTTGTAAAGACTGGAAAGAGGAATCGCTACTCGTCTTGATCATACCTATGTGCTCTGGATTGTCTGTCTCATGGAAATCCTTCTTCTGCATCATGCACATCTCACCGCCTTCCAAACATCGAGTGGAGAGCTCCAGCAAAAAAGCATCGCGGAGTGGTGCCAGCTAGAGGCACGGGCAGACATCAAATCGGCGAGCTTCCACAGAACCACCAAGACAAGTGAACCCCAGCAACGGAGTTCGTTCTGGGTTGGGCGAGCTGCTCAAAATGCACCACGTCAATTCTCTCATTTTACAAGTTGTAACGGTTCTCTTGTCTCTCGAAAACTGTAGCTTTCGAATCAATTATCTGCCCGCCTATTTAAGATGTCCCAAGAGAATATAGGTACTGTACTATCGAACAACAAAGAAATACCGAGGAAATTTACCGCGGATCTGATTCCGTACCGACCCTCGATGGCATTAGGTAAGATGCCTAGATCTCATCGGCATCACGGCACCTCTTACACTCTAAGAGGCAAGTCCTTGCTGTGGCCGTCCTCTCGTTATTCCCGATAGCGCATCAACGCCCTACATTTTCGCGGGGTAGCGTTAGAAAAGTCTGGCTATTGCTCCACTTCGTCATCTAGGCTTTAGCCTACTGAGAAGACCCTCTTCTCAAAATGTTCTTTCACGTCTCCTTTCGAACTTGTGACTCGTTTTCTTGACATAAGTCGCAGTGACTGTTACCGAGGAATGCCTCTTGTATAAAGTCCTGGGATATGGAGATATTTGCCTCTTCTTTGAACCTCTTCCTACCCTTCTAGGGTTTCCATTCTCCTTATAATTTCTCTCTATTCATTTTGGTGGCTATGAGGCGGTCTGAAGATGTAGATGGGATTGATCCCCAGCGGCAAGTAGAAGGCCAAAGGAACGAAGCTCTGTCAGAGAAGACGATTATTTCCGACGAACCAGAGGAACCAAGAGGACCTGAAGTCCAGAAGCCAGATGATGTACCCCCTGATGGAGGGTATGGATGGGTGGTCGTGGCTTGCGTATCGCTGATAAATGCTCATACTTGGGGTATCAATAGTGTATGTATTCTGTCCACCATCATTCTAGGTTCTTGCTAACGTGTCGTAGTCTTATGGTGTCTTTCTAGCCCATTATTTGGCACAAAATACATTTCCCGGAGCATCAGCTCTAGAATATGCTTTCATTGGCGGGCTGTCAATCTCAATGGCCTTGATCATCGCTCCTCTAGCAACTGTTTGTGTTGGACGGTTCGGAACCCAATTCACCCTCAGCATTGGAATTTTTCTCGAGACAGCGGGTCTCCTGGGCGCATCATGGGCCTGGGAAATTTGGCATCTATTCCTTTCCCAGGGTCTTGCTTTCGGCTTTGGGATGGGCTTCCTTTTCGTTGCAAGTGTGGGACTGATTCCCCAGTGGTTCAGCAAGCATCGGTCGTTCGCCAACAGCATTGCGGCAGCTGGTAGCGGAATCGGAGGCTTGATTTATTCTCTTGCTACAAACGCAATGATCCAATCTATCGGCCTTGGCTGGGCCTTCCGAGTTCTGGCGATCATATCGGCCGCTATGAATGTCATCTGTACCATACTCATCAGAGACCGGAATAAGTTGGTCGGCTCGGTCCAAATGGCATTCGACGTGAGATTGTTCAAAAGAGTAGAGTTCCTTCTCCTGCTTGGTTGGGGATTCTTCTCTATGTTGGGATACATCGTACTCTTGTTCTCTTTGCCGAGTTATGCCAGGACTGTTGGACTTACAGCCAGCCAAGGATCTGTCATCGGTGCATTACTCAATCTTGGCCAAGGTAAGTCTCAAAAGGCTTTTGCTACATGGTTTAGTGACTGACAATTACACAGGCCTTGGGCGACCTTTTGTTGGATATTTTAGCGACTCCTTCGGTCGCATCAACATGGCAGGCACTTGCACGTTCTTGGCCGGACTCTTCAGTCTCGTTATTTGGATATTTGCAAAGAGCTATGGCGTTCTGATATTCTTCTCTATTATTGTGGGCACAGTTGCTGGAACGTAGGTTACCATATTTCCAATTCTTGCTGCTGCCTTGCTAATCCGATACCAGTTTCTGGACGACCATCGGTCCCGTTGGCGCAGAAGTCGTTGGGATCAAAATCTTGCCATCAGCCCTTTCAATTGTATGGCTGGTCTTAGTACTCCCCTGCACGTTCTCGGAACCCATCGGTCTAGAAATGCGGCAGGATAGCGGCGACATCTACTTACACGCACAACTATTCACGGGCTTTATGTATATTGGAGCAGCTCTCTGCATGTGGTTTTTGAGAGCATGGAAGATCCAGGAGTTGAGCAGGTTAAGAGAGAGCAAGGAGCAGAGAGAACGGGATATTAGAGACGATGATGCAGTGGTCAGACCAGCTCTGTCGAGACACGCGAGCCGGATAAGTGTGAAGAATAGTGTAAAGGTTGCCAAAGGACTTTGGTCGTGGCAACGTGTCTAGCAATGGAATTGAATCTACTCGTTTGATTCCCAGAAATTGCTTAGAACAAGGAGAAGACGATAATGCAGAGTGAAGGTACTCAGTCCAAAATTCTATGCATGATCCTTCATCTCTCGAAGCTGCCTACTCTCTCAATTCTCCACTTTCATTACAGCTAGCCCACTACCAACGGGCTTCTCCTGGAACATAGGGTTTATTCGTGCCACCTGCGTACATTGATTAACGTATTTGTGAGATTAAGCGAAAGTCGGGACATTTGATGTTTGTTGGACTGCCTTAAGAACCTGTCAGCCTGTATTGCTGAGATTTCTCTCAACGACGACTTCGTATGCAACACTGCATCATTTCAACCCTGAAACATTATTTTCACCCAAGCTTCCCGTATTGTTTTTGAAATATTGACGTTCAGACAAAGATTGCGGAAGCACCATGGCATGGAAACACGCCTTGTAATATCAACCTTTCCCCGGGTAGTTTAAGAAACCGGTCCAGACTCCATCCTAATGCCATGCAAATTGACCCCAAAAGAGAACCTATTGCCCGCCTGTGTCTGCTGCCTTTTCAATTATTGAAGGTGAGCAATAAATCGTAACAATTGTCTTTGGCCATCAATTAGTCGCGATTGTCCAGTCCCATTTGAATCCAGGGCTCACCCTTCAAAGCCCGTGTAAAAATATCCACCGCCTCGGTGATAGCCCTTGCAAACTTCATTCACTGTGGTGGATTGTTGTAAAGAGGATCTCCATACATATCTATCGTCCTAGTCAGTCTCGCTCACTTAATTTAGGACCACCCCAAATCCAGGCGAGGTTGGAACTCACTCTCCCAACCACGATCCAGTAGGTTTGCCTCCGCCTTCTCATACTCCTCATTGAATTTCTTCGTCTGCCAACACGAGCCTGGAGCGCCAAAGTTGGCCTTGGTATTGCTGCTGCTGCTGCTACCACCACCCTCACCATTGACTCGTCCTCCCGAAGTGTTGGCTTGAGTTGGGGTTGGTGGGACCTGGCTTGACGAACTGGCGTGGCTTGTCTCTGGTGGGGAGTCTGGGGTCTCCATATCGACGTCTTGGGATTGGGAGTTCTTGTTGTCACTGGTCTCGGGGGAGACTGAGGTGGAGGCGTTCTGCTGAGAGGCTGGAGAAGTATTAGATCGTGCCCTCAAGAGGGGCAACAGATATGGGAGAAGGCCTGGCTTTCGCTTACAGGACATTTCTTGAATCGAGGTTTGTGCTCACAATTAGGTGGGTGTTCTTGAGATATACGACGAAGGAGGGAAGCGTCGCCCGTTTTAAGTTACCTAGGTACTTTCATGGAACTCAGGTTGTTGGCTGCCTGATGAGGTGCGGCAACACCAGCTTGAGCTCCTTCCCCGCTACCTGATCCGAGCACCGGAAATGCTACAAGCGTCTACAAAGACTTGGGAGGAGAAGTTTCCGAGGGAAGACTCTTGAAGAATATGGGATGTTGAAATTAATGTGCTATTAAAGAGTACTTCCAACTATGACAGTCCCTTTAGACAATACCCGGGTAGTTGATTTAGAAATACCTCGAAACTGAAGCATCAATGCGGGAGCTCCCATTCTCACTTAAGCCTGATAAAGTCTAGCTCCACTCACCCCACGTTGTTCGCGGCAGGTACAAAAGCAGCCCGATCAATTCAGATCCCTCCGCACTCACCCCACCAATCTTCATAGTCGACCAAAATACACCATTCAACATGAGCAAGAAAGCCGCCATTCCCGATGCCTGGGATGATGACGACTGGAACACCAAAGCCGACCAAGCAGACGCCGCGGCCGAGGCTGCAAAAGCAGAGGAACAGGTCAAGCTGACGAAGGCTCAGCGTCTTGCTCAACATGCTGAAGCGAATAAGAAGATATGGCAATCTGCGTATGTGCTACCCGAGAACACCGTCTCCAACTCTGCTAACAATGCGTTCGTAGTGAAGAGCCTGAAATCCCCTACTTCCTAGCTGCGCGCGAAGCCCCACCTCTCAAGCAAGAGTTTAAGCCAGCACTCAAGGTCTTGAGTCGCAAGCCTACTCCGAACATGATACAGAAGGTCGATCCAGTCACAGGTCTAGCCAAGATGACCATTGAAGACGATGAGGAGGAAGAAGTGAAGAAGAACCAGCCGACACAAGAGGAGTTGAAGGCACGAGCGGAGAGAGCCCGCCAGGAAAAGCAAAGAAAGTACGATGAAGCACGCGCTAGAATCTTTGTGACGGGTTCAGGAAGCTCGACACCAGGGGCTGTAACTCCACCAACCGAAGAGGTTAGATCCGCTCGAGGGAAGGGCAGAGGAAGAGGCAATGGCCGGCAAGATACTTCTCGACCACAAAGTCAGTCGGGATCTAAAGAATTATTCGACCCTAATTATACTGCCAAACCAGGACCTCAGAGACGCAATGGAGAGACAAGACGGTCAGGCACATCTACACCCAAGGATGAAGATCAAGTCATTCGAGCACCTCGTGGACCTGACAGTAGCGGTAGGGGTTTTGGAAACAGAGGAGGGAGAATGGGTTGATTTTCTGCTCTAGATTTACCAACCGTCTCCATCTGAACCAGCGACTCCTACCATCCACCACCCATCTTACCAGCAATTTCTATGACCCTCTCGGCATCGCCAACCTTCTTGCCGACATCGCTGACTACCTCGCGATAGCTCGTGTACACGAGCCTTTCCAAATCTAAACCTGTGGTGGCCGCCCAATGGGCCAGGGTATCTTTAATATATGATGGTGAAATCCCATCTACCAAATCATTATGGTCCTCGGAAGGACTTCCACCATCGGCACTTTCCTCTCCAGAAAAGTAAGCCTCGTCAACCTGAGCCAGCCACTCCTTCTGCTCTTGAGGACCTGGCTTGACGTCGCTAGCCTCCGCGCCAGAAATGATGGGATCGTCAACCTTGATCTGACCACCTCCGTTGGTACATCCTCCCGGGCAAGCCATAACCTCTACATAAGAATATTCCGGACCAGTAGCCTTTCCAGCAGGCTTTCTGGCACTCCCTATTGGCTTCCCACCGGGCATCCGCGAAGGTTTTGCTGGCTTTAGCCGGCGTACGAGATTCTGGATATTTCGGAAGCCGTAGTATCGAGCAGCTTTGAATAGGATCTCGCCCTCGGAAGAGGTGACCGAGTATTCAAGAACATCTGCATTTCGGCCACGAGCTGTCTGGACAGTGGCGCCCTCATGCTTGGACGCAAAATATTGAAGAATATAGTACAGGTTTCCTCCAGAAGTACCAGAAGCAGGAACGTTGTTCCTCCGTCGCTTGGTAGATGGAAAGAGGAAGGCGTCTAACTTCGGTTCTGGGAATGGCAACCGGGCTAATGGGGTTCGCGGCAACTTTGCGAAGTCTACTCGTCTCGAATCGGCCAGCATGAGCAATTCCTTGCTCGTGATTACACTATCCACATCCCTGATTCCTCGGGTACCGGTGCCCTCCCAAACAGCGTCCGTTAATTCTTCTCGACTAGCCTCCAGCTTCTTGTCGAAGCATGGCATGATAGCAACATGCCATATCCTTTCTGGCGAAATTCCAAGTTTTCGACTTAGAGTTGTCTTCAATAACGTCCCCATCAATGCTTGTGGTGACTTTAAGCGTGACAAATGTGGTAGAATGTGCGGGTGTGTCTTTTCGGCATAGCATATCCATCCAGGGCACGAGGAGGACAATATCGGCTTCTTCGGTTGCTTTTTTGCACTCCCTTCCTGTAGGACATTCGAAGTTGTCTCCTCAGCATGCATGGATTGCATAACCTCATCCGCCCCAAGCACCAAACACGCCTCGCGAGCAATATTCGTGTCCACCACCCACTGGAAGCCATTCCTATAAACGGCTCTCCCCTTGATCCCCCTCGGTCCACTCAGCAATTGTTCGATCATATACCCCGCCTCCCTCTCCGTAACCTTGAACGTAGCTGCAATGCTCGCCCTTGTCTGCGGACTCACACTCGCAACATAGATCCTGCCTCCGTCATCTAGATTCTGAACACCTTTGCCATCCCTACTCAGTCTCAGGGCAGGCCCTAAGTCGAGTTCTTGCAGCACTTCAGCGTGCGATTGGAGGGAGACGAGCACGGCTTCCGCGGACGTTACGCAGCCTGAGCAGGCGAGGCAGTCGGTCAGGGAGATCTGGGCGGGGGAGAGGTCGGTGGGAGGGGTTTCGGTGTTGAATGATACTTCGTACTCGTTCTGGAAGAGCTGTTAGGCTTCTTGGAAAAATATGAATAGGGATAAGGGTGAGGAAGAGGGAGAGTTTACATTTTCGTTCTGTGGTTTGGCCGGTAGTGTCTCGACTGGCTTAATACAAGCTACGCCTGGGGATATGAAGTCGTTCAATGTATCAACAGACAGAATGGCCGACATCTTGAAATGTGGCAAGCTGCGAGCGCGTCGCGCCGCTGTATTTGGAGAATCGTGGTTCCTCGATCTGGTGCAAAGCCTGCTTGCTGGTCTTGCTGATGCTAGCGGATGGTTTATTGCAGATATGGTGTTTCTTAAGAGGAGAACATATGCGTGAAATATGTCCTCGTCCTTGGAGTCGCGGAGATGTGAGTTCGTTGACGGGAGGAATTTTGGTAGCTGGAAGTTTATTGGTAGCGGAGCACGGTTGGTAATGCAAGCCCGATTATCGGATCGGAAATGCTTCAACTTTCTGAAGGTGGCGGGAGAAGATTGCAGGGATCTCTTGGACATTCGAAAAGGCACCCCGCACTAGACTGTTTTGGGACGATCCAGAAGAAGTGTGAACACAATCGGTATCTGTCCGGAGAATTATATGCGGCATATGAGTATATGAGGAGATCAGATGTCGGTTATCGGGTAAGTGCAGTCATTCTGTTGGAACGTTTCCTTCCAGAAGTACCAACGAACAGGCAGAAGGTCCGGATATGGTAACACCGAGGATGGGTAGCCCAACTGTCCATTCAATTCCTTACCATTCAGAAGTCAGATCATGGTCAGGTAGGCAAAAGGCCATCTGTGAGGCTCTCTTGAAGTGATTCATGGCCAATTCTTTTCTCAGACATTATCCACCAAAATGAGATAATTGCTCTTGTCATACAAGGACGAAGTCCTCGCCAGGCTATGTCGGCTGAGCGATGACGTAGCTCCTCGTCTCCGTTCCTGATCTGCCCCCAGAGCTACAGAACAAAACAAAGTCGCAACTTCTTTTCAGAACAATCACTCAACCTGCTGCCATTCTCACACATCATACTCGAAACTCACAATATGGATGTAAGTATAAACCACAAGTAGCTAGAGATCGTGAGAATCCAAGGCTAATTCTTACAGGTCTTCTATACTTACTCGTACGGCTCTGCCGCATGGCTGGCTCTCCAAGCTGCTCCCTTGATCGTTTCTCCCACGATCATCATCACTCTCCTGTCTCCAGATGTCAGAGAAGCTTCTCGTAAGCCTACCCGATCAGTCCAAGTTTCCTCAGCTCACAAGTCGCAGCTCTCGAGCAATACTTCTCCCGTTCTTTAGGACTGACGTTGTTGACTCTCGGAATAATGATCGTGCTCCTAACGGGATCTGTACCACTTACTTCTTCAATCTCTGATAGTAAGTCTTGAAGAAACAGAAGTCCAGTCTTCAATGAAGTTGGCTGACCGAACCAGCCACAAATGCCGCCGTCACGACCGAAGCTTCGGACCCAAAAGCGCCCTACGCAGTGCCAGTTCTAACAATTTCCATGGTTTACCACTCAGCCATGGCCTTCTACTGTTATGCTCGATACACTGGCTCAGGTCAGACGACCTTCATCCTTGGAGCTATCGGCTCAGGTGCCTTGGCCTCTGTGGGACTGTGGTGCATGCTGTTTGCTTCAACATCGGGAAGGATCAGCAGGAAGACAGGTGCGGACAAGAGGACAAGTGGATTCCCTTTTGCGTCCAAGGAGTCTGCTTCTGCCAAAAAGAGGCAGATGGGAAAGGCGATTTAGAGGCTTGGAATGCCGTGGAGGGTACGAGGTATGGATGTATGAGTAGGATTCGCGGATTTTGGAGTTAGGAAAGCAAAAGACTTTACGAAATGGAATCCGTGATTATGTTTTTCCAGAGTCCAAACCGTTCAACTGGCAACAATGAAAGTGCGTTATCTCCGTGAGACGAACTTGTTCCTCTCGGACAATCTTGCAGCAGTGGGCGGACAAGCTTCGCTATGTCAGCACTAGAAGTGACAAGCTTCAGGGAAGAGAAAGAAACGAGGGAACAGCACCAATGATTTCTCAGCGAGTAACAATACAGAAGCTAAGCAGGATAAAACCACTACGATGTAGATAGGCTTTTCCTGAGGATGTGGAAACTCTGTTGACGCGCTGTAGCCTTTACGGGTAGCTCTAGTCTTGTCGTCATAGCCTCTGTAACCCCGCATAAATGGGCCTCAGGTGGTGGGATGAGATAGGTAATCAGATCAAAAAAGTTCTGGCCGGTCGGAAGCAACCTTAAGTCCTTGAGGCTCGGGATACAAAACTTAAGACCTCCCAACATCCCAATTTCGTACTTCACTAAAGCTCATCGACTTCTCTTGTAATAGGAAGCAAACTTCACAGAAATTATGCCTCAAATCGTTGGAAAGGAAATCGGTCCCATTGGCTTTGGCCTCATGGGTGAGTTCAGCTGCCATTATCTTAAGTCGCTAGTCTAATACTATGTAGGAATGACATGGCGCAAACAGCCACCGTCTGAAGAGCAATCATTTAAAGCGCTGAGAGCTTCTCTAGAAGCCGGCGCCAATTTCTGGAACGCAGGAGAGTTCTACGGAACCCCAGAATTCAACTCCCTCACACTTCTAAACAAGTACTTTACCATGTACCCAGAAGATGCCGAGAAAGTGGTGCTCAGCATCAAGGGAGGACTGGTGAATATGAAGCCTAATGGTACTCCGGAGGGAGTCAAGACCTCTATTGAGAACTGTCTGAGATTATTGGATGGCAAGAAGAGTATTGATATCTTCGAGTGCGCAAGAGTGGATAAGAACACGCCGATCGAGACTACGATGAAAGCACTTGAGGAGTTCGTAAAAGCGGGCAAGATTGGAGGCATTGCATTGTCTGAAGTCTCAGCCGACTCAGTGAAGAGAGCCGCAAAGGTTACCAAGATTGTGGCTGTTGAGGTGGAGCTTTCATTGTGGTCTACAGATATTCTGAGCAATGGTGTAGCAGCTGCTTGCGAGGAGAACAACATTCCTGTTGTTGCGTAGGTACTTCTATTGTGTCTACCGGTCCAGCACTGACTAACAGACAGGTACTCACCCATGGGGAGAGGAATGTTGACAGGGCAGATCAAGAGTCCTGATGATATCCCAGAGGGCGATATGCGCAAGACTATGCCTCGATTCTTGCCAGAGAACTTCAGCAAGAACTTGGACCTGGTAAAGGAACTGGAGAACCTTGCAAAGCAGAACGGCTGCACACCGGCCCAGCTGGCTCTGGCCTGTAAGTATTGACAAGCCCGAGATCTCCTCGATGTCCCAAAAGCTTCCTGTAACACGATCTACGAACGGCTCGGATATTTGCTGACAATTTACGCAGGGACGAGGTCCATCTCTAAGAGGAATGGTAACCCCGAAATTATCCCCATTCCCGGTGCCACGACGGCAGAGCGCGTGTTTGAAAACTCGAAAGATGTCACATTGAGCAGTGAGGAATTGAAGGCAATCGAATCAATACAGTCGAGCTTTTCAGTCGCAGGGCAGAGGTACGATTCGCATGGTATGGCTCATGTTGAGGGCTAGGCTATCTAGGATCTGTGCAAAGGTTAGCATTTGCAGTCATGATATCAATTGAATGTATCTTGAAAATATTTGTGTGCTCAGAGAATGTGTAACGTGTTTGTTCGTCGGCATACCGCAGACCGAAATCTGAGGATTACGAATTGCAGAACAGCTGTCATCATAGCAAAGGTGGGTATTGAATGTGAGGAAATAAACAGAGACTTACGTGGTCAGTTACATGAAGGTAGATTTCGAAACAGAATTAAACATGTGGATGTTCGAATGCCAATCTACAGATTTTGTGGCTCTCGGAAGTAGTTAATCCGATCCGAGACGCTACCAGCTATCAATCCCCAAACAGCATCATCCCGCGCGTGCGCCAGTAACAGCTTCAATTATTAAGTGAATACGATCTTTCACTATGGACGACGATGACTCCCCTCCAGGTTCACCTCTCTCGTCAATCGAGTCGGTCAAGTTCGACTACGACTCCGAAGATCCAGAACAAGGCTCAGCTCCCATAATCCCACTCGAACAGCAACAGAAGATTGAAGAGACACTGGACGCTTCCTACAAAGCAGCATTACCCAAATTCGACGACGCGATGTCAATCTCTTCAGACAGTGAGGGAGAAGTGCCACTTTCTCCAGCAAGCCGGTTGGATGACGACGATGTCCACGAACAAGTCACCATCTGTAGGTGGTCGCATTGCAAGGCCGGAAATCAAGGCAACATGGACCAGCTCGTTGAGCACGTCCACAACGAACATATCGAGTTGCGCGGAAAGAAGTACACCTGCGAATGGTCGGACTGTTCAAGGAAAGGCCTGCCACATGCCAGCGCATACGCTCTCAAGGCGCATATGAGAAGCCATACGAGGGAGAAGCCATTCTACTGCACCTTACCTGGTATGATATCCGTTTGGATGTGCGAAGAAGCTGCTAATACTTATCTTAGAGTGCGACCGCGCCTTCACGCGCTCAGATGCCTTAGCCAAACACCACCGCACCGTTCATGAGACCGAAGCTCTGCGCCCTTCAGATCCAATCCCGAAATCGATGTCCGCTGCGCACAAGAACCAACGACTCAAGCTAAATGTCAAGGCGGAACAACCAGAAGGACATCTCCCAGGACCAGCACACGTGAATGGAACCACGAACGGTCATGGTCCACTTGGCCATCCAGGATGGACTTCCTCATACCCTGTCCAGCTTGGGTTCACAGCTGAAGAGGAGGCCAGAGGCCCCAAAGAGCTGTTCTTCCTGTTGAGAAATGAGATCGAGTGGGCTCAAGAAGAAAGCGAGGCTTTGAAGAAGCAAGCAGAGGTGATGGAGGAGCTCCGAAAGAAGGAATGGCAGGAGAAAGAGATCTTGCTGGATCAAGCTCTTGCTACCGAGATTGACTGGCATGAGAGAAGAAGATTGGTCTTGGAGGGTGCTGTAAGCTTGCCAACCACAGAAGCAATTAAGCTGGCGGCTCTTCAGACTGGAAGCAATGCTGGGTCGCCCTCAGGAATGGTCGCGCCCTCTTCACCAAGTCCTATGATTCCTTCAGTGGAGAATACCAGAGATGCTGCTGAAGTACTTGCTGGTATGCGCCAGGAATAGGAAATTCAAGGACCCCTTGTGCTACGGAGGTTCTATCGACCTGAACGCTGTTATGGGGAAACGGGAACAGGTCTATGGTTTGCAATGGTATGTTGACACAGGCGTTTGCTAAGCGATGTACAGTATTCTGGGTGGGGTCAACAGGAACGGCGCATCTGGAGCAACGAAAAGCTATTTGCTACTCTCTCTGTCACATCAAAGGGATGATTATGAGAACAGAGAACAATCAAGAATTTGTTTTTCCTCATTACAAGATTCGACCGCGTGGTTAATACAGTTCAAATTTACTGCCTCCTAAGAACCAACAGACAGCCGACCAAGCGGAGATAGTCTAACCCACCACCGTGTCAACAATCTAGACATCAACCAACTTCCCCTTCCCCTTACTAACCTCCTCCTTCTCGACTACATTCTCAGGCTCCGCAGTGCAGTTGTCCTCATCATCACTCTCATCCTCCCAATTCTTCGTATCTCTCGCAGCAGCCCTCTCTACCAGCGAAGCACTGCTCAGTCTGTCACCTCCCTTCTCAACAGCCTTTTCCTTTGCAGCGTGCTCGCGACTCATGCCCCTCAGTCTTGCAATGATCTGCTCACCAAGCTCCTCACTCCTGGGACCTCTGCCACCATCAGCGACCCTCTCCGTGCCATTCGTCCTCATCTTCTCACCCCTAATCCTATCACAATGCCTTTCCCTCTCCATGACTCTCCTCTTACCTACACCACCAAGGCCATGCAATTCTCCACAACAAGCACCTCCATTTCCACCCGGACTCGTACGCCCCATCGACTTCGCACCTCTCCTTCCCTTAGCCCTCCCTAAACTGACGTTCGACTGTGAAGTCGAGGTCACTACCTCAGCAGCGAAGTACCCTGGATTCATTTTTCGGAACCATACAGGCCAGTCCGCGAGACTGACTTCTTGGAGACCGGAAGTGCTCATCGGCATGATGTGTCGGTAGCGGCATTGCTGGCCCCATTTGCAGATGCCGTGGTGACACCAATGGCGACAGAGCTGGGTTTGGGGATGATGGGTAGTGGTTGTGTGGACGGTTGTGGACGTGGATGATGCTCGGGGGCGGGAGACCTGTGCCGTCGTTGCTTTGGGTGTTGATGGAGGCGTACTGTCTGGCGTTGTGCTTGCTTGGTGAGTGATAGTGCGTTCAGATGATGTGGGTTCAACTATTGGTTTGCTATGCATCCTTAGCTTCAGTCGAGTCTGTTCTGGGCATCCTTCTCCAACCTACTTGACCTTCGCAGAAGGATTGGACCCTCTGACCTTCCCATCCACTGTCATGATCCGGTAGAATCCGCCACTACTTCGCTGCAAGCCCAGATTTAGCATTCCAATCGTCTCCTCTAAGTCCAATGAGCGAGTAACACCGGCGAGGTCTGGTCCTGGAGGAAGTTCATCGACAGCGATGAGCGGGACTACCTCGCCTGTAGTGCGGACGAGAAAGTAAGCTGGCCAAGGCTTGCCTTTCTGGTTCGGAGGAACCGAGTGTGGATGCATTGTGCTTGATTGTGAGGGTTGGATGACTTCAGCGAAATATTGCTCTGGAGACCAAGAGGAGCAGATTGGTACTGAAAAAGGGAACTGGGAAGACAGAACCAATTATATAAATTCTGGGATATGTATCACCTCAATCGTTTGCGAACTGGGTCTCTGAACATTTTGCATGTCTGATTGTTTTCCGTGAGGCAAACTCACTTCCAAATCCGCTCCAGGTAGATATGTGTAGACAAACGAAGCGTGATCGAACACCTTGCTTGAGGAACAAACCGTTGTCACCAAATCGAGAAGTCAAACAAGTGTGGATTGAAAAACATCATTGCAGAATGGTATCATTGATCTCACCTTGATTCTATCCTCACGATCGCTTCCAACCCATCGACTAAATTCCCCACTTGTCTCGTACCATCCTCAATCTCTACCTCCCTCTTCATCCACTTTCCCTTTTCTCGCCTCGCAATAGTTTCCTCATCAAGCACCTCATCTCCCTCGTCGTCTTCCTCAAATTCTTCATACCCAGCCACAGGATCCCATTCTCCCGTCTCCCAGATCAAACGCAATGATAGCGGTTGGATATCGAACATCTTGCCCACAAGCCCCTTGACTCGATATATATCAAACGACATGGGTATTTCCCTGACTAATCTGATCTCTTCTGTCTGACCAGCTGGGCTGTTTGATGGCAGGTAGAACGTAAACTTGATCAAACGAGCTTCCAGAAAATTTGGATTGATGATCCCAGCTTCCTTTCGAATGATTGTAGGCGCACCGTGTTTCTCGCAAAGCTCTGCGTATCTAGGATGCCGAGAGACTACGTCTCTTTCTTTGCTCTCTGGAGCTTCGGATATCTCCTTGGTGATTTGAGTTAAGTAGAACATCTCCGAATTGGTACGGTCTGCTGTAGTGATCTTGCTGAAGTTCAAGGTCTCCAAGTTTCGAATTCGTGCAAGCGTGAGCATGTACGAATCGTCCATGCTTGAGAATGATTCTGCATCTTTGCTGGTTTTGTAGATTGGGTTGTAGGCGAATCTAAGAGCTGTCATTCCGGGAAATACGTGGTCCAGGTCGTTGACAAACTTCCATTCAGAAACTGCGTTATAGGATAGATCAACATATTGTAACTGTTTTCCAAATGAGGGAAGCTTTAAAAGCTCGTATGGCTCTTCGGCAAGCTTTGAGATCTCGTTCCCCTTCAGCCGTAGAACCTCAAGAGATCTTAGATTTCTTAGTACTATGACATCCGTGATGCTCTGGAAAGCATTGTATTCCAGAGTCAATGATATTAGTCCCTCCACTTGCAAAGCATTGCTGAGACTTTTGAAGCCATTCAAGGATGCTTCAAGCGTCTTGACTTGCTGAAATTGTGCCACAACACCAATAATCCAGACCCAATCGAGTAGCATCTCATCCATCGAAAGATCTGTGACTTTTGGAAATGCAGAGACATGGGGTTTATCCTCGGCTAGACGAGAACCCTCAAACACATCTTGGAATCGATTTCCACTGTGATTGTCAGCATCCTCCTACTGCCATATACCAAGCTAACCTGCCTGATCCTCAAATTCTTCAGACTACCAAGCTCAGAGCAGATCTTCGCCACTTCTGAAAAGTTGGTAAAAAGATTCCGACTCAAATCCAGCTCTTCAATTATCGGACATACACTTCGGATCTCAAGAAGTACATTTTCGGCCCTGCTGACTCGCTGACCATCAACCAAGACAATCTTCAGCTCATGGAGTCGAGCTTGCTGTGCTCTAATTTTTTCGAAGCCAACTTCTTCGACGGTCTTGCCGGAGATCACAATCTCGTCTGAATCGTCCGTCGTTGCTGGTGTTCCGTACTTCTCTCTTACGGCATCGACGAAAGACTGTTCTGGGTCGGCAGTCCGAGATGATGAGAGAACGAATGATGCAGCAGTCGGTGATAAGCTTGAACCTACACTGATGTTTAGAAATAGATTTGCGAAACGCTGTGGCTGATGTGAATTGTACCATAACTTACAAGTAAAATATCTTTTGCCTTGGTAAGTGCCATCGTGTTTACCTTTGAGGTCATCCCACTCAACCCCAAGATACTCTTTATCTGACTTGGTACCTTCAACGTGCCCTACGTAGCGGATGGTGCATAAGCGGCCTTTGAAAGACAGTCTTTTGCCTGCCCAATATCAGCCTTTGAATCGATCTGTATCTATCTGGCGAGAATGCATCTTCGAGTGAGTGATTATGCCTAGCGCGATTGAGAGCTTTCCGGTTTTGACATTGTATATGATTGCTTACCTACATGATACATAGACGACATGTCCGTGGAACTTTGGATTTTGATACGACTCTGATGTGGTTGCTTACTTTCCTGGCAGACTGGGCGGCAGAATTGCAGCCTTGCATTGGGAAAAGGCTGAGACTTGGCTGCAGCCGAGCTCACTTTTTTCTGGAAACCTTAAGCTGTCGTCAACCTCATCGACCATCCTCTCCACCTTAACACAACAATCCATCTGAATCCCATCAAGATGGATTACCAGAACCGCGCAGGTTCAAAGTTTGGTGGCGGAGGCGTCGCCTCAACCTCAGCAACCAACGCCGACCGTCGCGAACGTCTGCGCAAACTCGCCCTCGAGACCATCGACCTCGACAAAGACCCATACTTCTTCAAGAACCACGTCGGATCATTCGAATGCCGTCTTTGCCTAACAGTTCACCAAAATGACGGCTCCTACCTTGCCCATACACAGGGTCGCAAGCATCAGACTAACTTGGCGCGCCGCGCAGCGAAGGAGCAGAAGGAGGGAAGGCCGGGTCTTGATCCTGTCACGGGCATGCCAATTGGGATGGTGGGCGCGCAGGTTGCGGTCAAGAGGAACGTGGTGAAAATTGGAAGACCTGGATACAAGATCACTAAGACGAGGGATCCGGTTACGAGGCAGCAGGGCTTGGTGTTCCAGTTGCAGTATCCTGAGATTGCGCCTGATGTTACGCCGAAGGTCAGATTTATGAGTGCTTTCGAGCAGAAGGTTGACGATCCTCCCGACAAGAACTTCCAGTACATGCTGGTTGCTGCAGAGCCGTATGAGACGTGTGGATTCAAGCTGCAGGCCCGAGAGGTTGATCGTACGAATGATCGATATTATACCTGGTGGGATCCGGATTTGAAGGAGTTCTGGGTTCAGGTCATGTTCAAGACAGAGAGAGAAGAGAGATACAGCGGTGTTCCCGGTTTGGCTCCATCGGGACTTTCAAGGCGATGAAGAATGGGTCTCACTGCATGGAGTTTGGGGTCACTGGGTTGCAAGGTCCATTTCACAGAAGACTGAAAGATTACTGGAGTTTTGATTCATTGTATCGGGATGGGGGCTCTGCTACATATCGCGCATGTGTCAATTCTAAGACCTGCGCCCTGAAATGCAAATCAAGCTCTTTGGCGAACCATGCAAGAAATTCCCATCGCTACGAATTGCAGTTATGTACGCATATGATCACCCAATGTCTCATATCTGATAGTCAACGACCCTTTGGTCTGACCTGAGAATGGCGATGTGCCCAAATGGTATCCCGAGAAAGCTCCCCCGTGGTCGGAGAGCAATAATGTGAAATGCGCAGAACTTTACACCGATGAGTGTAGACCAGAGTACCAATCAAAAGATGGAACAGGTAGATGTACATGTCCGGGTATTGTTGCTGATGACTATGAACGATGAATAGCATTAACGACTGTTCTTGTTGAAGTCGTCGAATCGCTTGAAGGTGTAGCCGATGAAAGGTAAGCTCATCTCAGGCTGCTCAATGCGTGGTCCGTTGGCAGCAGCTTGAGCCTTCAAATGAGTGGCGTTGTCGGTTTGGTCGATCTCATCGGTTGGGAAGTAAGTGGTATCGACGTTTGAAGCGAGCTTGGGTTCAAATGGTGCACGAATACGACGGAGACTGTCGAAATCAACACCACGGAAGAACTTGTGAGATTTGATTTCATCGGCTCCTCCTCGGCCCAAACGATTCTCAGTGTTGCATACAAGACTGGAAGGGGTTAGTTGAGATTGGGAGTTAGGGCGCGTTGACATACCTTCGGATCAAGTTTTCAGCTTCAGGCCCCAATTGAACATCTTCCGGAAAGTAGAGTGATTGGCGCCAGTTCACGATCTTGCGGTAGGTGTCGTGTGCATCCTCAGCACAGAAGGGAGGCCATCCGATCTGGCATTCGAACATGATCGTGCCCAAACTCCACCAGTCACAGTCCTGGGCATAACCATGGCCGCCGAAAATCTCCGGAGCAATGTAATCAGGAGTTCCGACAGTTGAGTAAGCCATGACTCTCCTAGACTTTCTCCAGTCATTAATCACACCACGATTGCTGACCGTCAGGTTGATTTGATCCAGATTTACAGAGTTTCTGTTTGCTGGTCTGTTGGACTTTCCTTGGAGAAGTTGTTGGTAGTACGAATTGTCATGTAGCTTATGGAAACCAGTCGACAATCCGAAATCGGTCAGCTTTACATGTCCTCCACGATCAAGCAAGATGTTGTCGGGCTTGATATCACTATTGAAAAGTTAGCCTAATTTCCTTATGCAACCTGACGCTTGAGGAATGCTCCCTCGAATCAGATTTGCTTACCGATGGATGAAGCCATATTTGTGAACTGCCTCAATAGCAAGGACGATCTCAGCTATGTAGAATCGAGTGATATCCTCAGAGAAGATCTCATACTTGATCAACATTGTCATCAAATCACCTCCAGGCAAAAACTCCATCAGCATGTAAAGGAAGTCGTAATCCTGGAAAGTGGTGTAGAGCTTTACAACCCAAGGACTGTCAGATTCCGCAAGGATATCTCTCTCTGCACGAACGTGTGCCAGCTGATCCTTCTTGAACATTTCACTCTTGATGAGCGACTTCATAGCGTAGACCTTGCCATCCTGCTTCTTCTGTACAAGCTTCACTTCTCCAAAAGCACCCTTTCCGATGATCTTCAGAGTCTGGTAGTTGTCTGGAGAATCCTTGGTTCGCAGGAATCGCAGATATTTGCCTTCTTGCTTACCAGCATTGGACCAGGTTTGCTCTCGTCTTGACTGTGACTGATTTGGATCGCCCAACCGTTGTTCCATCTCGCTTTGACTATGGGTGATTATTAGCTAAGCTGCAAGCACAAAGAAAGAGTGAAGCTTCGATTGAAAACATTCTTACCGGACATTTCGATCCCGAGCTCTCTTGACGCTATCCTTGAAGAAGGCCTCCGCGAGCGATGCACACTTCTTCTGATTTGTCTGTGCCAACGAACCATATCTGTCAGGATTTCTCTCCGGAGCTGGCTGGAATTCTGGCCAACTCTGTTGTGGGGCAGAGGGCATAGGTGCATTCAAATAACTGTTATAAGCAGCTTGTTGTCCAGTTGCACCGGCTGTTCGGGGTCGTTGACCTGGGGAGGGTTGACGATTGCCGTATGGAGAGGCCCGACCACCGAGGTTCTGGTGGGAGAATTGATGCACCAGGCCATTCGTAGCATCTGCAACTGGGGGTGGGCGTTGTTGATAAGAAGCTTGGGGAGCTTGAGGAGCCTGCTGGTAGTTCGAAGACGAGCTCGAGGGCGGCTGCTGAGGATAGTTGGGAGGGTATGGGTTGTTCATGAAGTATCCTGAGGGAGCGAAGCCCGTTCCATACGACTGCTGTTGCTGAGCCTGCGAAGTAGGAGCCTGAGCCTGAGCCTGTCCTTGTTGGCCTGAAGAGGGGAAGATGGGGTTGGGGAAGGTCGAAGGGGTTGTAGGATATGCTCGGTCGGCGAAGGCAGATCGATCGTTATTGAGGTTCAGGTAGAACCGGTTGTTATTATTGTTGTTCTCCATCTTGTCAGACGGCTCCAGCTCGGAGCAGTGAAGACGTGTTTCGAAGAGCTGTCCTAAGGTTTGGAATGACTCTCGAATGGCTCCCTGTCGTAAGGGTTGGGCTCGAACAGATCTCCACGTCAACACACCGCCTTGCCAATCGGCCTTGGGTAGATTCTCTGGCTCCAACTCCTAAGGTCTATAGACCACGAGTCACGCAGAGGTAAAAGGCTTCTGGCGAGAGTAGGTGCAAAGACTGCTCTGTCTTGCGGTCGCAATCGCAGTTGAGAGAAGTTGGCCGAAGGGGTAACTCGAGCCCGCAATACTGACCTAGGCGCTAGCGAGGCAGGGGTCTCGAACGGAAGACAGTAAATACTGGATTAGGCACGAAGAAAGACAACTTCAAGCAGCAAGCAAGCAAACAGTCTCCTTGTCAGCAGCTTTTTATATTAACTTCATTGCGTCGATAGAATACATTGCACAAGCAGGACCGGACACAGTCCATGCACGGTGCCTCCTGCACAGTTTACGATAAAGGCTGAGAATTTCTGCACCACGTCGAAAAGGGGGTTCTCAAAGTTGCACTGCTCTCTCTATCGTCGACAAAACGATTGCCGCTCACCTCACCTCACCTCCTGTCTCAGCTGCCAACTATCTGTTGTGTACCATGAATAAAAGCCCCTTTTCAGCCTGAAGAAGTGCAACACAACACAACACCTCGTTCTCTTGGGCTTTATTCCAAGGACGAACGGAATATGTCCTGTTGGACTTTACAGTATCCTGGGATATCAAATGCTTCCCAAGTTTTAAAACGGGACTAGGGCCCCTGTGTCTGTGCGGCAAGCCGCAACCCCTATTCCAAAAGCACAGGGCCAGTTCCCCAGGACATCTTCCCAGAGCCTGTTCAATCAAGTTTGGTTTTTGGAGCCGAGAGCATATAAGTGCCGACAAGAGCATCCGAATGACCTCGCAGGTGTGAGTTCATCCGGCATGACCGTTGTTGCTGCCGGTCCGAAGATGTGATGGCAGGATACCAAGAGCTGCATGATTCTGGTGCTACGGTAAAGGAGGGGTCAAAGGTGAGAACGGTACCCAGAGGGGAAAGCACAGCATCACTGTTCATGCAGCCGTCCCACGTCGTCGTCGTGGACAGATGAACCCAAGGAAAGTCAGTACTGCATGGAAGATGCTTGGCCACCTCATCTTGCGTTCAACGGCTTCCCTTCCATTGTACTCTGTCCTTCTGAGTAACTTTTCGTGGGTTGCAATTGGGTCCCAGTTCCAAGCTAAACGCCGCTCCTGTAGTATCAGGGTGACTCTATATGGAAGCACCAGGACTCTTTTGCTGGTATGGAATCTAATGGGAAGCCTCAAGAGAAATACATGTGCCAGCATCTTTGTTTGCGTACAAGCTGTGAAGGACTTTGCCTTGTTCGGTGACAGGAATGGCAGTATGAAGCGAACTGAGCAAGGGATAGGAGATCTGGTTCTCCATTGCAAAGCTTGGGGAGGAACACCAACGTGATTACCGATAATCTGGCTCTAGAAGAAATTTAACTGTAGCGAAGCTCATAATCTTCGATTAGCTGAACCTATCAAAGGCTCAGGACACCCTTGGTTTATTTATTCCTGCTGAATTCAGAAACAAGCGAGGTCTTGAGAAGGCTTCCGCTATGAACATGAAAGACTAACATCAATCCAGCTCTGTTCTTACAAGTAGAGGGAATAGAAGAGTTGAGATGGTCCATCTGGCCGCTTCCAATTTAGTGCTCTTTCAACTTGTTGTAGCATCACATCTTGATGGTTTCCATTATTGACCTCATGCACAGATTCTCGCTTGCTTCCAGCCGGAGCGGAACGGATCATCTCTCACCACCGATATCGATTTGTCCAAAAAAAGTTCGGGATCCAGCTCTGCAGCTTGCAGGGTCAACTTCAAGACAAAATTCCTCTCAATTAACATACGTTGCATGTCTTTTGTTCAACCATTCTTCACTACAAGTGAAGACTGACGGTTTCAAACATGGCGGACATCAAGCCCCCAACGGCTTCAGAGGTAAAGGCTTTCCCATACAGCATTCAATAAACAGCTCTAATAATCACAGCCAAATGCTTCCTCAATACCGAAGGGAGAAGTCCCTGTCGATGCAAAGGCTGCCAAACCTCTGAAGCCCCCGAATCCGATGTGGAAATACCTTGGATTCGGCGAAAACTTTCGTCCCAAGCTCCCATCTCGAAATTGGACCATCTTCCTCACCATAACGGGATCCTTCACTGCAGCCGTAATCTACGATAAGCGGGAGAAGAAGCGCGCGCAGAGGAAGTGGTGTAAACTCGTCGAGCATATTGCGAAAGAGCCATTGGATGCCAGATCTATGCCGAGGAAACTCACTGTCTTTCTAGAAGGACCGCCAACGGATGGACTAAGGGTTGCGCAGGACCATTTCAAGGACTATGTCAAGCCGATTTTGGTTGCTTCGGGGCTGGACTGGGAATTCATTCAGGGGAGGAAGGAAGGTGATGTTAGAGCCGAGTTGGCAGAGAGGATACGCAATTCGAGAACACCGCCTGAGCAACGGACGGAGGAGGATATTGTGGTCGAAACCCGCAGGAAATCTGGAATCAAGGAATTTGATGGTCCGAGGGGAGATATTGTCCTTGGTAGACACACTTGGAAGGAATATATCCGAGGCATACATGAAGGCTGGCTTGGACCTCTCACGGAACCACCAAAGCCAGTCGAAGAGAAGCCATCGGAGGACACGAAAGAGAAAGAAACCATAGAAACCCTACCAGGAATCACACTGCTCTCCGAACCCAGAGAAGCAGATGCTTTACCACCAGCAGAAGACAAAACGCCGAAATCCGACGATAAAGCGAAGAAACCTGCCCAACCCGCTCCTTTCATCTCGGTATCCGCCTACGCAACAGCTCCCAGTCCACCAGATCTCCCAATGGAACTCGACCCCTCAATACCAATCTCCTTCCCGCACATCCTAGGCTTTCTCAACACTCCAAAAAGGCTCTACAGATTTCTCAACAGACGCGTGTTAGCAGATTCTATCGGCCGAGAAACGGCAGCTATAATCCTCTCCACATACAGGCCCTACCACACAACCTCTAATCCCACCTCCGAACTCCCCAGTTCATTCACTTCAGAGGAAGCCGATGGAGACACTCAAAACGGAGCCAGCAACGCTAGCGCTGTCCCGCAAACAGCGGAGCAGCAAACAGCCCTCATTCAAGAAGAGAAGGAATGGCACAAGAGCACCCGTGTCCGTGTCGATGGTGAGCCAGAACGTACATGGCTAGAACCTGTCATCCTAGATCCGAGAATCGCAAGCCGAATGCGCAGGTCGGAGTTAACGCCTGAGGATGAGGCGCGAGCGAGGAAGATTGTCGTACCGGAAGAGGAGATTGAGGGCTGGATCAAGGGTGGTATCAGGAGTTTGGGCCGTGAAGGCATAAGATTACTGGGATTCGGAAAGGAGAAGTCTAAGCCCGTCGTAGGAGACGGTGAAGATGTGTTGGAATAATGGATGCATGAGTGAGAAGAAGTTTGAGTGTTCGGTGAATGTAAGAATTTTGGAACGGGTCCGGAGACCGATGATCGGTTGCATTGTACGATATAGAGGAGCGATATCTCTACCATATAGAGCCCGTAAATTTAGTGTAGTGAAGATCCGGGCACATACTTGGGAGGGGGAGCATAGCATTTACGCGAAGTGAAGCATGACACGAATACTACATAATCTCCTCTGCATTTCTCTCGCTCACTAGATTGTGTCTTTCCCTACTTCGTTGAATACCTGGGATGCCAAATGTAAACTTTTGTCTATTTATTCCATCACCCTAATATTGATGCTAGAAACACAGGCATATCGCCAACCCAGGTCATGGTATTACATGCTGAAGTGGCTTCAAAAACGTGATTCCCATCCCCGAAATGGTGCCCGCTATGCTAGAACTAGACACTAGCCCATATGGTAGAAGAAATGCTTTTGTTCTCAAAGTTTCAGGAAGAGGCTCCTAAAGCTGCAAATTCGGATTTGATGACCTCCTTGGCTTTGGGTGAGATGGACTCGGAGTCAGTATCGAGAGCGGCCTTGAATCGGCTTGTCTGCTCCTTGACTGTGGTATTTCCCTTGTCGAGAGCTGATGCGGCCAAGAGGCACTTGAGAGCGAGAAGGTACTTTTCTAGAGTCATGTTAGTATTTCGCCGATTTTACCAAATAGGAAAAACTTACTCCTTCTCATATACACCTCGAACCCGGTGATCTGGGCATCAATACTCTTCGGGCTAAAGTGAAGGAGAGGTGTCAAGAACTTCATGGCATCAGTCATTGGCTCAGTTGTCGCGGCAAGCTTAACTCCATCCGGATCGTCGTCCTTCTTCTTGAGGTCTCCGTCGTCAGCTCGTACGAGCTTGTTTGGTTCCGCTTTCCTTGCAGCGGCTTCTCGCTCGGCCTTTTGGGCTTCTTTTCGGGCCTTCTTTGCTGCCTTCTTTCTCTCAGCAGCATCGTCGCCGTTGGCATCGCCGTCTCCATTGGTACCGTTCGATAATGGCTTATCGTACATCTTGATATAGATCTCAATTGCTGACAGTGCGGCCCGACTGAAGAATGGGTGCTCACGCAGCTTGTCTTCCCACCGCATCATATCTACGTAGGCTCTGATTTGACCTTTCCGTAACGAGAAGCTGTGGAAATCGAATTGATCTTCTTGCCATACATCGAATATGTTATATATTGACGTGAAGCGCTTGAGAGCGAGTCCTATCTTGCCTTGGCGAGCATATGCTTGTCCATCCTCAGTCAGGAACCACATGCATTGCATGTCATGAAGGTCTGCAAGCGGTCCTCCAACAGTCTCTGCCCTCGTGAACATTCCCATTGTCTTGAGTGCAGCCTCGTTCTCGTTGTTCCGTAGCTGGTACTTGGCGGTCTTGGTGTTGATATGTCTATCTCTTGGGTCGAGGAGACGTGCCTGCTCCATCATTTCGGAAGCCTTTTGTGTGTCACCACGGTGTTTAAATATCCTGGCTTTCGTCATGTGGAAGTCAACACTCTCGGGTTCCAACCCGATAGCCTTGTCGATGTACTCCATAGCTTTGTCCAAGTCACGACTCAGGTGATAATTATAATGCTGAGCAAGGAAGTAATAGGCTGCTGAAGCACCTTTCGATGTGTCTCCATTCCTCTTTGGTTCTGCATTCGATTCGCTCCTGTCACTATCAATGTAGCTCTGAACCAAAGCTGGAAGAATTTCCTTCTTGGTGGTATTCGAATACAGGTGCTTCAGGTTGGCGAACGTTGAAGGCACTCCCTTGTTAAGCATACGGTGGATATACTTATCAGCAGCGGCCTTGAAATTGTCCCCTAGGACTTCTGTCAGTACACTTCCTCTTACACGCCTTAGTGAGAGAGCTTACCTTGCAAGAAGTCCAGGGGCAGTCGGCGCGCCGCATCGCAACGAGGGTATTTCTCTGCATACTCGTCATAGATTGCTTTCCGAGCTTGTTGGTCAGTTTCAGATATTTCCAATGCCTCGAGAAGTCCATCATAATAAGACTTGTGTTCCGCGTTCCGTTCAATGAGAGCTCTATAAGCTTTCGCGGCCTCCTCTTTCCTGTCGAGCTTCATGAGGTATGTCGCCCGAAGTTCCTGTACCGCAAGTCTGTCAAGATTGTACTTCCCAGCCGATTGTAAATGGTCGAAAGCTTGTTGTATATTCCCTTGCTCTGCGATCAATGAGTTTTTGTACATGACAGCCTCGGAGTTCTCGAAATCTGTTTTCAGCGGAGGATTCTTCAGAGTATCCTCGTAAGCTGTCAGGACACGCTCTGCCTCCGCTAGATCCCCATTTAAATGATGCGCCACTGCCAAAGCCGTCCAGCTCTGTCGAAGACCAGATCTGGCTTGTAACATTGCTCTGCGACTAACTATATAGCCCTCATAATCCCGCATCTGTACTTGTAGCAACGCCAAGTCCCGTTGGATCTGCTGGGAATCTGGCTCCAACTTCAACGCGAATTTGTATGCCTTTATAGCTTCCTCGAAGTTCTTCACCGCGCGGTAGAGCAATCCGTAGACGTGCCAGCAGACATGCGACTTCATATCACAGGTCAGGGCAACTTTGGCAAGGGCAAAGGCTTCGTCCGTTTTCCCCTGGGAGTTCATGATCAGAGCCTTCATTGCTAGAGTATCGCCATGTTTGGGGCTCTTCTTGAGGATCTGGTCGGCGGCCTTGACACCTAGAAGGCGTTAGCAGGAGTCCGTACCGTGCAGGAAACTGCTTCAGACCAACCTTTCTTGTACTGCTTGTCCTCATAATTGCGCACGACTGTGCGAAAGAGCGACTGCTCCTTCGCACTGAGTTGCTGTGGCATGATTTGAATGTTAAATTCGTGGAAGCGGGTGCCAGTGGGAAAGAGGTCGGGGGAAGAAGGTCGAGGCCGTTTCGAGGAATCGTTTGGAGGGGTCCAGAAGGAGTCGAAGAGAAATTCGAAGGAACGTCAATGCCCTTCCTGCGTAGTACAGGATGAATGCAGTCTTCAATCAGCAACGCAGTGAGAAGTGAGGGTAGAATGAGAGAAGGCGGCGTTGTTGTAGAAAAAAAGGAGAGGTCGCGTGAATCGAGAGATCACAAAAGGTCGGCCGAAGCTCTGTGGAACAAATGTCGTTCCGCCCATCACTCAACTCCGCGCGAAACTAGAAGCTCCCAGGCGCCCCCCACTCCAATGTATCTGCCTCGTGGGGGGCAATACAGCCTCCTTTTTAACGACGTCTCGTCCTAATTCCTATGATATTCGCTTCTATCGAGCTCGATTCTGATTGTATGGTTCCAAAAATTGCAATACCGTTCCATCTGGGTCACTATATGGCTGGCTGGCAAAAAATAGGTAAAACTCCTCTCCATGACCTCATCTTGAAGTGTACTTCTACTAATTGCTTCTAATTGTAATATGAAGTCGAGAACGACAGTCCTTCTCAATGGCTCCAAATTGATCTAGGCGTGACTGAATTGGCACGCCGACGTGGGATGCCAGACGTACCACGTTGTTTCTCGCCAGAAGCTCGACCATGTCTTCTTCCCAATCAACATCCTGCCTTCAAACGCCCTCCCATACCGTTCAGTTGCTCAAGCCCTTTACATGACGGCAGGAATGGGCAAGATAGTAAGACAGGCAGTGCTCGAAATCTGTCTTGTATATTTTTGGAGCTGCGACTCGTTGATTTCTTTAGCACGTCATGTTATCCAGCTGTTTCATTCACATCATAGGCATTTTCGCGGCAAGAGCTCAAAAAGGTACAAGATATTTAAGCAGAATATTTGACAGCAGCAAATCTTATTTCGGGTCTCTTTGGTCTAGCAGTCTAGCATCAAAGTCTACCAGCCAACTCCACCAGCCCGGTAACGCTCTAGAAGCAAACTCCGGAACTCCTGTCGCTCAACGCAAAAGCAAAGTCTCCCAAATCATGCCTTTCCAATCATGCTTTTCTCAAGCCGACCATTGAACAATATCCCATGACTTAAATTCATCATGGATGACCAGTCTCAAGCGCTCAATTGCCCATTCGGCGTATAAGAGCCGGGTCGCCTGGGCAGCTTTGCGATGGTGCGGACCGACACTGCCAATCGCTGCATCATGCTTGCTGCGCCAGACGCAAGTTGCCAAGTTGCGACCTTCGGCATCAGGGCAAGAGAACAGGTACCTAAACTCAATCAGCCATGGATGTCAAATGAAATGCGTGAAGTGAGCTTACTTCAGGAAACCACCGCTCTCGGTAGCCTCAGCATGGGCAGATTTGTCGAGAACGCCGAGATCAGCATAGACGGTGGTGGGTGGGATTCTGGATCGGAAGACGACAATATAGCTGAAAATTCTCAGCAAAATGCCATCAGACCTATCACGAGACACCGCAAAGTATGTCGGGGAAGCAAACAGGTACTCACAAATCTGTGGTCTTCCACTTGAAATCAGATGTCTCAGCCAATTTGCGGACTGAATTGATGATTTCGGGCCAATTGAGGGAATCAACGTATGGGGCTGTTCTGTGATCATCTCTGATGAACTTGAGATCGACAAGCGCGTTTGCGAGCAGCTGGTTGGGGGTGTCAAGAGTCGAAAGGTCGAGCAAATGAGATTCTTCGAGGTACGGGGAGACGACGAGGAGCTCCTTCTTTGTCATGCTCATGGCTTTCTCGATTGGCGCAACGACATGGCTGCTGATGGTGATCGGTTCCTTCAGCGGGAATGGGGAGCCGCCTTTGGTCTGAGCTCTGCCCTCTGACAATGAGGGTGCTGGCAATGTAGTGGCCATGATGATCTGAGTTGAGATGCCCAAATATACCGAAGTTCGGTTGAGAGGACAAAGGCAGAGTTGCGCGAAATGTTGAACAAATGTTCACAAATCACCCCAATGGACACAAGAAATGAACAGAACGAGACCAGAAGAGACCTGCTGCGAAAGAGTGCGTGTGCAGGGAGAAAGAAAGAGAGATACGTAACCCACCGAAGCTCTACTTTTTATCTATGGTGAGATCACACCTTTTCGAGGTAAATGAGAGCGTTCGGGGAGGTTGTATCATTTTATTTAAAAAGATGCCATCTGACGCCAGTTATGAGGGCGATGGCGAAACACCCCTTCGGAAATTGGACGGCTTGCTGGCAGAATCAATCGTTGCAGGCCAAACCTTGTCTGGAATTAGCCCATTGGGATCTTCTCACCGCAAAGCCTTCAAACTTGGGTAAGGGGACGCTGACGGGCAGACTGCTAAAAGACGCCGCTCCAACCATACAATTGCAGGAACGGTCAACTAACGGTGAGCGAACCTAATCTGCATGAAAGGGTCGTCCCGAGGTCTAGAGGCTAGAAGCGGCATGGAAGATCCTTCAAAATTCCAATAAGACATTCCTTTGTTTTACATGATTGGAATACAATGCAGTACATTGCAGCATATGGACTCTTATCATATTCACATGGTTGATATATATCCAGGATATCTTTGCCGGGACAATACACTGAAACACCGGCAAAGGTCGTCGATAAGTGGCATTTTGAGTTGCAGCAGAATCTACCATCGAATGCTCTTCCTGTGTATGGACTCCAAACTTAGTAGACGGATTATGCCATCCGACAACCTCGCTTCACCGCTGCGATGTCGAGAGTCAGTCCTTTCTACATGAGTAGCCACCAATCATCACGCTACTCAACATAACAGCACCAATCACGGCTGTGGTCTCGGTGTCGCTACACCACTAAATCAGGCTACATATAAATTCTCCGAGCGTTCAACTTTACAATTTGGCCCAGGCTCCGAAGTCGGTTACACTCTGTATATGTGGTCCAAATGCTAACGGCAGTAGAGAACCATCCTCCAAGAACCCCACCACACCTTGTGGGCTTTATCAACCTTACTTATCTCGCAGGTCTCCATATACTGCTGCATCCGCGAGTATCACTCTCCTGATATTGGTCGGCTTTCTCTGAGAGTGCGATTACTGGCAGTCATCCGACTCGCCGAATCCCATCTCTCTGCTTTGTTGACGAGTCGAAGCGACACGAAGCTGCGCATTTCTATCCACTTCAATACCTTCAATGTTGTCGATATATCTTGTACCACTGTGCATGTCAAGTGCATGGTATCTGGGGCGAATCAATTGCTACCTTTTCTTATCTGGCATGCATTTCATTATCTCAAACTCTCGTGCAACCCAAGGCTAAGCAGCCTCTGGATGCATGGAAGATCTTAGACCTTGCTTTGGCTCAAGCGCGTTCAATCTGGCTCTTCTTACTATGCAAGCCGACGTCGTAGCTATCTGCAACCGTTCATTCAGCCACGTGGAGACTGTTTGCTTGGCCGGAGTCTCTTTCCTATAACCATGTCGCCGTCATATGTTCTTTGAACATTATCTGTCATAATGAACTTAGCATTACTTTGCAGTTCCATCAATATGGGCCGTCGAGAGCTGAGAATCTTTTCAAACCTCGCAGGGAGACTGCGTCATCAATACTGTTCCTCTCGATGCGAACACGGCAGAGCATTGGGTGCCATCAACCAAGTGGAGTTTCTTCTGCGAATGGTGTTTTATTCTGTACGCGGAACCGCTGCCATTCTCTACGGTATCGTGCCGTGTATCGAGCTTCAATGCTCATCGATGAATCGCAATGAAAGGGGAATGGCTAGTTGGTGTCGGGTTGCACGTCGAGTCTAGGCTCACTAACAGACAGTTGTGACTCTCCACGGGTCCATCTTTTCGTGCCTAACCTTCTCGAGAAGAGAGACAGTTTCCTAGTAGTGATTAGGGCTCGGGGGGCCATTTAGAGAGCATCGGCTTTATGTACTCTGGTTGTCCATTTTCCCCCCAACAAACGTGTTTCCCTTACGAAGTTGGCTGCCCTTTAAGGCAAATATCTGACAGTGGAGCGAGACTTCAAACCTACTACAAACAGGACGTTCATAGCGCTAGCAGCTGGCTACTCTGAAGAGAAGCAAACTACCCAAACTTAGAGATCCTGGGTCTACCAATTGCTTGCCTCCTCGTTTCATTGAGGACGGGGTCTGCTCTCGGGTACCATGATTGCCCTTCTGAGCTGGGCTCTGTTTGAACTACTCTCGACATTAGAACACCCTTCACATGCACTTTGTCATAACATGACATGGCACAATTTCCATACCTGGCTGATGATAACGGGTTGGGGCTGACTTAGTCGAGAGGCTTGTGATTGGCTGCGTGCGTAGACGTCAGGCCAACGCATCAATCGAAATGAGTCCTCAGCCATACCAACCGCTTCACACGTTCAAAGGTCTGTAGATTTGAGAATTGTTTGAGGCATTATAAGTCTCAGCCAATCGACATAGCTTTCAGAATATGTACGCTCATTGAGAAAAGATGCAACGTGTGCCAAGGAGTTCTCAAAGATGGCTTCCAGTGTTTACACACCTATCGATTCCACTAAGGGCGAGATCAGAATGTTGGAAATCCAGCCAGCAAAGAAAGAGCTCAAGGAGACCCGGTGCGCCTTGGTACACTCTCTCCTTGACAAGTCCCCAAAATACGAGGCCTTATCATACACATGGGGCGGACCGGCTCCCGAACCAGGCAAATCCATTAAGCTAGGGTCACAGCGCTTCCCTGTATTTGAAAATCCATTCACAGCCCTCGTCATACTACGACACACTTCTAAGCCAAGAATTATTGGGATTGATGCAATCTGTATCGATCAAGGCGAAGATCCAGAGGCGATCAGGGAACGGGAACAGCAAATCACCTTGAGACGGATATATGAACAAGCCCTGCAAGTAGTAATATGGCTGGGTGATACCGGAATAGGGGAAAGGATAGCAATGCAATCGCTTCTGCATTCACCTCGGGGCTTCTTGTCCGGCTCAAAACATATCGACGTCGAAAAGAAATTCGGACTAGAAAAAGGATTCAGGGTTGGTGTCTCGCAGAAGCATAGTGGAGAATGGAAATCGTTTGCTTTGCCCGTGGGTGAGCTTGCTTAGTTACTTGATCGCAAGTGGTGGCAACGAGTTTGGATCATTCAAGAAGTGGCGTTAGCGAAGAAGGCTGTCATCATGTGTGGCCCAGACCAAGTAGACTGGGAGGCAATTGCGCAAAGGTTGCAAGATGGTGTGTACGGAATTATTGGTCGGAATAGCTATCAAGAGGCTAAGCATACGGCGGAAGGCACTGTCATAGCAAAGTATGATTTTCCGGATACCGAATACAGGTCGCCCACGGCCTTGCGCGAGGAATGGCGCTCCAAAGACTGGGACCGGACTCTGTACAATCTCCTTTACAAATCCAGACGATATGAGGCTACTATTCCCAAAGACCGAATCTACGCATTCCCCGGACTAGCAAGCGATATCCAATTCCTCAGCATTGTACCAGATTACAGCACCTTGACAAGCAAGGTATTCATCGATGTCACAAGAACAATGATAGCGGCTCACAGGCATTTACTTGTCCTCAATATGAAGAGAGAGCCTGTTGCACGTGGCCAGCAGAATATCCAGCAGTCCCAGCTTTATAGTCTTCTCGACCAAGCGCGATTCTTCGATCCAAACGGTCTCATGGTATCCGAGAACGGAAGAAGTGTTCGAAAAGGCTGGGTGAGGCTACCACATGGTTGGGAGCGCCGTCAAAATGGCCCCCGATTCGAATTCTATAATCACCTCACTGGGAAATGTCAAGAAGCTAGTCCACTAACAGGACAATCTCCAGCACCGCCTCAACATATGGATCATTGGTGTAGTCTGCCACCGGGATGGACGAAGGCTTGGGATAATCTAGGGAACACGAAGTTCGTCTTCAATCAGGAAGGATCGAAGACAGTCCAGGCTGACGATCTTGAGCTCGAGAATCTCCCGTCTTGGGTCCCTGATTGGACGAAATGGAGCTCAAGGGATCCCGAGCCATTTCCATCCCTCATTCACGATGAGGCTAGATACTGGGCATCTGGCAAGGCGAGCCAAGCCCAGTTTGCGGCTGGCCCCGACGCGGATTCCAACGTGCTTAGATTGACTGGTGTCTTCTTCGACGACATCGCAAGTATAGCCCAATCCTGGTGTCCAGAGCTGCATCTCCTACCAATTGACCGCCTACAAAACAAGATACTCCAAGCCTAGGAAGTACTTACAATGGCACCTATTCCTAGCTATCCATATGAAGATTTAGGAGGGCGATACAATGCTTACTGGCGAATACATATCGCAAACTAAGCCGGAAGCCGAAGGGCCACAGACAAGGATAAAATCTGCTTTGAGGCCTGGGCTAATCGAGAGGCATGGCCTTCCAGAGTGGACGAGAAATTTGGAATACCATGGGTAGTAGCTGGCGAAAGTCCTGGAGCAGACCAACAGAAGGCGCTGTACTGACTGACATGGCTTATTACTTGTTAAACGAAGACTATTTGCCACCTGTGGTCATAGACGCATCCGAGTTGAAAAGAAGACTGGAAAATTGTTACAAAGAGATGAGAGAAAGATTCACAGCGCTTCCATCGGCAGAGCCATGTTCGTGACTTTGAAGGGCTTCATAGGCTTAGCGCCGTGGAATGCGAAGCAGGGTGACATCGTGAGTGTTCTACTAGGAGGCTGCACAACGTTTCTCCTGCGGAAGATTGCTGGTACGGACCTTTACAATCTCGTTGGAGAAGCCTATGTATATGGAATTACGGGCGGTGAGCTGCTCAGTGGGCAAACGGGCACTGGTTACATGCAGGTGTTTAACATTGTGTGACGAAGCTCAAAATAACTGGTCAGGTGCTGTGGCAGTTACCGAAGAAATGCAGGCTTAACGCTTCAAAAACTTCGTATCGACATTCGCTCCATAACAAGCTCGGAGAAAGAGGCGCGGACAGTACCCAAACAAACAGAAAACAGCCAAAAAAGGTACAACGAGAGTTCGCGGGAAATGCTTTCAGGCAATACCAAAGTCATTCAGATTCTTCGGTCCTCTTATCAGGGCCGCCCAAGTAGTCCTTCCCGCTCTCATATACTCCTAGATACAGTCCACTGCCTAAAGCAGTCCAAGCTGCTCTCAAAAGGCCCCCTCTGAACAGGCCCTTTACTCCACTCTCACCCATGATCTCTTTAGCGACGGCGAATCCGCTCTTCCTGGTTCCCCCTTTCTTTTTAGCAAGCTTCTCAAGCGACTGCCCATCCTTTTTCGCCTTCTCAACCCCCTTCTTCGCTTCGGCCTCAGTAGTCTCTCCTGCAGCTGAAAGCATGATTCGCGTCTTCACCACATCAACAGGCGTAGTGATGACAGCAGCAACAGATCCTGCACTCCCAGCACTGATAGCAGTGGTCAAAGCCGTTTCCATCAAACTTCCGGTGAACGTCCCCTTTTCCTTCCGGTGAGCTTTGATAGTCTCTTTCAGGTGCTCAAACATTGGGAACTGCATTGCAGTAAACGGAAGATTGCGAGCTGCCAGCGCAGTATATCCTCTGAACAGCTGTGATGGCTTGTTGAATTGCTTCAATGCTTGCATTGTGATGGACGGCTGGAATGCTTGTTTGGCTGCTGAGCCGGAGACTGGTACTGGACGGCGGATCATCTGCGCATTTTGCTTCAGCACCTCGGCAGGCGTGAGAATGAAGCATGATACTAGTTCTGCTATAGCTGAGGCAGCGCTGTGGACGATTGGCTGAGGTATTAGTGATTTTCCTGTTGAGGAATTGGTTACTTTTGAAAGTCCGGTCTTTGCTGCTTCGTACGATGTGAAGAATGCACCAGCTTGAAGACTTGTTAGAAAAGGAGGTCGAATATGTAGAAGCACTTACAAGAAGGTATGGTTATGAGTATGACCGATCCCACACCTTGGTAGAGTCCTCTGAAGAGAACCTTGCGATTGATGGCATTTTTGGATGCGTCAAAATATATTGTCTTGTAGTCAGGACTTTGAAACCGTGTTTTCAAAGTATCAAGGGGATAGACGAGCTGTTGTTGTCAGTTCTGGACAAAAGCTAATACATGCATTACTTACCAGATCCACTGTGAAGGCCGCGAAACCTCCTGCCTGTAAAAAAAATCCGTCAGTAACTTTTCACATGACCAAGAAGGTTATGGAGTAATGCTGAGAGAGAGAAGTGAGGTATTTTTGATTTCGCTTTGAAGGTCGAATCAATTTTCTATATTGACTCCTGCTTAAGGGCAAGCGAGACCCAGAACATGAAGATTTTTGGAACCTGTGTGCAGTTCGAATATACCGTACTTACAAGGAGAACATTGGTATGAGTCGACATTTACAAACATTATGAAGGAGAAAGAAATTTAGCAACAGAGAAACATGCCATCGAGTCTTCCGGGATCGCTGACGTAGTGAGTCTTATCGGTCCAAGGGGCTAAGATAAACAACCCTGTCAGCTCGATCTTCAACTCGCCAGCTCGCTCGCAGCTGTCCGCCTAGACCTAAAGTCCACCCCTCAAGGACATATACATACTTCCTCTCTTGCCTTTCCTACGCTCTTCTTCTTGTTCAATCTGGCGAACTTCCTTTGGAAAAAGACCTCCCGAGTAGAGGCACCAAAAGCAGTACCTACAGACATAATGACCCAGGCTTCGCCCCCTCCGGAGCTTACTCCACAATTTTGCTTTTCGACTGTTCAATTAAGAGGTTTCTATGAGTTCAATCATATACAAAAATGCATGCTAAAATATCTGTAGACTTCCTTCGTATATCCCGCTCCTCAATCGATGATAGCATAACACAAAACCTTAACGCCCTTCTCACCCCAGCATCCACTGGCTTCGACCCCTCCTCGACCTCAATCCGCACGCCGAGGCCCTCCAACTCGCGGCGCATATCGCCCAACTCATGTCGGAACTTCAAGAACCAGGTGCTCTTCCCATCATGGCAGATGCGATCTGATGTATTGAACTATTGCGCCTCGGTGGCGACAAGTCCTGATCCAGATGATCCAGAGTCGGTGTTGCGCCAGGTAGAGAGCGAGAGGGATAGGGAGAGGGTCGTGGATGAGAGATTAGATCCGTACTCGTCTAGGTTTTTCCCTAGGGAGGCGAGGACGGAGCGATTGGCTGCTGTGGTGAGGCAGGAGAGAGGCGTGGAGAACATAATCAGGGCGAGGAGTTGGGGTTTGGTTAGTGAACGATGTGGGGAGGATTGGAGGGATTGGGAAGAAGCGTTGAATGATTGGAGGAAAGGGAGGGAAGGGAGGCAATGACGAAGTTGAAGAAGTATCAAAGAATCAAGAGCCTGAACAGAAGTTGGCTACTCGAATATTGCCAACATTAGGAGTTTCGGTACAGAATTTTGACCACTGTAGGAGTGTTAGAAGAAAAGAACGAATTTCTACTCTGGATATGAAACGAGGCGAAGGAACACCTTTCAGCTATCTCAGCAACTATCACTGGACTTTTGACAAATAGTCCTGGCTCCAAGATACTACGGATTCGAAGTCAAGTTTGAATTTTACATGTTTGATTTCACACAGCAGGCAGGATTGCAAATACAATCCTGTGCTGATATCTATGACCTCCACTCATTTTAAGTCATTTGACCCGCTTATCAGTATATCCCTCTGAACGCCAGCCCATGCAAACCCCCAAGTGACATCGAATGGCGAAATAGCAGAACTTCATCTGAAAAGCCCTCCTAGCCCACCCAACCAATCATGACCTCTACTCAGAATCTGGCAACAAATTGCTCTTAACCGCAAACATCTTACTCGTAATGCTGGCAGTGAATCCGTCCACCTGTCTCGAGTATTGCTCCACCTGGCGTGCATTCAACATACCCTCCAATCGGCTGGGCTCAGTTGGCAACTTGAAGAGTCTCTCCCACTCATCCTCAGGAAGTGGTGCTAGCTTCTGTGTAGCTCTGGTAGCATTCTCTGCTGCCCGCTTCGTTTTCCATGCGGTGACCTTGGTCTGCTCACGAGCCAATTGCCTCTGGAAGTACTGGAAGTTGTTGAGCTCGGTATAGTGTGTCTCTATGCTGTCAAGGAGCTGATCGCAAGTTCGCTCCAAGAAAGGATCGATGGACAGGTCAAGAGATTCGAGGTTGGGGTATAGCGGAATTTGAGGGGCATCTGCGGTCAGGTCTGAAAGGCTGGCGGGGAATTCGAGGTCCTTCTTTGGAAGCTCGGCCGGCATCTGGTGAAGGAAGGATGTCAAAAGGTGCGAGTTGTGGACGATGATTGGGAGTTCGATCAAGATGTCCTTGTATGTGAGTTTCGACTTTTGCATACTACTCATGTGTCAGAACATCATTCATACATTTCCTGCTCAAAACTTACTGCTCTGTTGTGAACTTGCTCTCCTTGAATGCAGCCATGAAGGTTGGAGATAATCTGAAAGCCCGCAGACTCAAAGCACCCTGGGAGCTTCTGCTAACATCGTGTACCAGCGCAACCGTCCTCTCATTTGGCTCTTTCTGGTAGTGGAACTGGTTCTCGATCAAGCTGGTATTGATGAAGTTGCCCATATTTGCGCTCGTGTACCATCCAACGTTATTCGCATCGACGTTCACCTCTCGCAAATACTTGATCATCTCATTTTGATATGCGATATTGGCCTTGGATCGAGGAGCGGCGGCAGCAATGTTCGAGGCAGCCATGTGGTCGTTAGGGTGTGAGTCGGAGGCTGCGATATCTGCGGTTGGGAAAGGAAAGCAGTTGGTGATTTGGAGGGTTCCGTTGATGTCCATGCCCACGATAGATCCAGTCGCCGTCGTTGGGAAAGTTGCAGAACATGCCTTAACAATCTTCATAACCACCTGCAAATAACGTTAGACCATTTCCCCTCCACAAGAAATAATTGTCGTACCAGCGCCTCAATCTGCACCGAGTTCAACGGGATCTCCTTCGCTGTAGCGTCCGCCATAATGATAGACTCGTCGAGGTCGGATTCGTGGTATTCCGTCCTAACAGTCCTTCTTCGACAGGTGTTGTGTGGTTGTCGTCGTTTCGCGCTCAGCTCGTTGTCGACAAATTTAGACAGTGTGTGCGGGATTCTCGCGAATCTTGGCGTTTCTTTAGCGCGACTACCCCACGAGCATCTCGATTTGCTCCAAGAAAAACAACAAGTTGCATTCACTTCTCCCCAGAGGGCACTTGAATACGTAATATATATCTTGTCGATACAAGTTCTATTCCTTACTGTTACCGAATCATAACCGTACAAATGGCATGGACTTCAAGCAAACGATTCACGGCTTCAATTCAGCGTACTGACTTTTAAGGAATGAAAGAATGACAGAGGAGAAAACATATCTTCACTTTCTCAATACCTCGCTTGAGATATCTCTACTCGAGAAAGACTCTAGATGTCTTCCATCAAAGTATTAAGCCAGTAGGCAGCGAAGACTTTCAGAAAACTCAATTCTAGACCGGCGAAGGCGTCCTCAAGACTGCACTGCACGAGATCCACAGGCCAGCTAAGTACCCACGATTTCTTGACACTTATAGCTACTTCGCAGACGATTAAGTAACCTTAGAACGTGAGTCTTTATGAAACCTTCTCTTCTCTCTGCAGCCTTCCTATGATTTCCTTTCAAGTACCGCATGCCGGCTATATTCGAGGTGGTATGGAAATTTTATAGAAGGCAGCGGGGTGACGAATTGCTGCAAAAGTCCCTGCTTGACAGGCTTTCGGATAACGACAAACACCGACTTTCAAAGGGACGGGAGATCTAATTGCATTTTGCTGATCAAGATACTCGATGTTCCTATACTTATTGTGCTTGTCCAGGTTCTATAAATACGCAGCTCATCACTTTGCGCCGCAATATCATGGCAATCAAGTTAAATCGCCGAAAAGTGTGTTCCTCATCCTCACCTAAGGAAGTGTGGCGACTGGACCCTGTCCTGTGAAGCAGAGAGCACGGACATTCGCAACCCCTCTATTCGTAAACACAGCTTGGCGAGGAGAAAGAGAAGTCTCTGATTTCGTTGAATTAAGCTTTATTGCAGTACTCATGAGATCGGTCAGAAGAAAGGCATTGGAGCGAAAGAATTATCAGCCATTCCTATGCCTGGTAGACAAAATATGTTAGAAAAGGCGAACGGTCGATGGTCTACAAATACAATTGAAGCGACTTTCGTCTTATCGGCTTCAAGCGCTTCAACGCCCGCAGCTCTCCCAGTTCCAATTGGCTCGGCGCGCTACCTGGCTAGGGGCAATGTTGTTAGTGCAAGCAAAAAAGCCCCTCCACAAAACCCTCGAAGCTTTAACCCACCACTTTCTTACATTCCTCTCTCCCATCACCACATTCGAAGAATTCAATCAGGTTTGTCGCTCTCCTACTTTTCCATCAAACAGATGCTTACGAGGATCAAAACTGATTCGTCTCGTTGTCTGCAGATTCTTCAAACCTTCCAAACATATCCACACTCCTTCACCGCAACAATACCAACATCATGTCTGCACCAGCCTCTAAGTTCAAGGTCGCGGACCTCAGTCTTGCTGCCTTTGGCCGCAAGGAGATCGATCTCGCCGAGAATGAGATGCCAGGTTTGATGGCTACCCGTGAGAAGTACAATGCCGATCAGCCATTGAAGGGTGCCCGTATTGCTGGATGTCTGCATATGACCATCCAGACCGCCGTCTTGATCGAGACTCTTACTGCTCTTGGAGCCGAAGTTACATGGTCTTCCTGCAACATCTTCTCTACCCGTAAGGAACTATCATTTCTCTGGTTGGCATCCGTGCTAACAATTCATAGAGGACCACGCTGCCGCTGCTATCGCCGCCGCTGGTGTCCCAGTCTTCGCCTGGAAGGGAGAGACTGAGGAGGAATACGAGTGGTGTTTGGAGCAACAACTTGTTGCCTTCAAGGATGGGAAGTCATTGAACTTGATCCTCGATGATGGCGGAGATCTTACCGCTCTTGTCCACAAGAAGTACCCAGAGATGCTCAAGGGCTGCTACGGTGTCTCGGAGGAGACCACCACTGGTGTTCACCACTTGTACAAGATGTTGAAGAACAAGACTCTCCTTGTCCCAGCTGTCAACGTCAACGATTCCGTCACCAAGTCAAAGTTCGACAACTTGTACGGTTGCCGTGAGTCTTTGATCGATGGTATCAAGCGTGCTACCGATGTCATGATCGCTGGTAAGATTGCCGTTGTCGCTGGTTTCGGTGATGTCGGAAAGGGATGTGCCATGGCTCTCCATGGAATGGGTGCTCGTGTCCTTGTCACTGAAGTCGATCCTATTAATGCCCTCCAAGCTGCCGTCTCTGGATACCAAGTTATCACCATGGAGAAGGCTGCCAGCATTGGACAGATCTTCGTCACCACCACCGGATGCAGAGACATTTTGGTTGGTGAGCACTTCGAGAAGATGCCCAATGACGCCATTGTCTGCAGTAAGTGATATGCATATTTTCTTAGTGGTCGAAGCTAACATAACCAGACATTGGTCACTTCGATATCGAGATTGACGTTGCTTGGTTGAAGAAGAACGCTACTAGCGTCCAGAACATCAAGCCTCAAGTCGACCGTTACCTCATGAAGTCCGGCCGCCACATCATCCTTCTCGCTGAGGGACGTCTCGTTAACTTGGGATGCGCCACTGGCCACTCATCCTTCGTCATGTCCTGCTCGTTCACCAACCAAGTCCTTGCTCAGATCTTGTTGTTCAAGTCTGAGGATGAGGCTTTTGGAAAGAAGTACGTCGAGTTCGGCAAGACCCAGAAGCTCGCTGTCGGTGTCTACGTCTTGCCAAAGATCTTGGATGAGACAGTCGCCATGCTCCACTTGGATCACGTCAACGCTGAGCTCTCAAAGTTGACCCCAGTCCAAGCTGAGTACCTTGGTCTTGAGGTTGAGGGACCATACAAGCCAGAAATGTAAGCAATCCTGCTCCGATGAGCTGATCTTCCGCTAATCATTGTCCCAGGTACCGTTACTAGACTTCCTTTCGATTTTGGGTTATGGGTTTCTTTTGTACAGGCGATAGTGGGATGAAACTTTCAACACGACTAATGATGGTATGATCTGGGGAAAAAAGCATTTGTCCTTCAACGGCATTTACAAGGTCATTTCGGGAAAAGTTTCAACAATGGGTTTTATTCAGCATGGCGTTACTTGGCTCTTCAACCACGGTCAAGTAGAAAGTCGGTCTTTTGCTTAGACTTGAAAGACATACATCTTTGTCTTAGAATGCAGACGCTGTTTTGTCGGCCCTCAAGAAACATGTGTCTATTTTCATACAGTAATTCGCGAATGTCCACTGCGCGACGGGGTGCTCAGCACTAAGGGGATGTGATTTCCAGGCCTACCATCATTTTTTGGTCATGCCATGTAAAGCACCCAATACAGAATATGGTCGCACTAGGAGTTGCAATGGATATTGGTGAATTTATGTCGGCGCTTCTACTCGCTGAATTCAAGGAGCAACGACGCAATATCTTCTCATGCCAGGTCACAACTCGTCGACCTCGACTTCGCTATGTACGGCCAAAACAGTCCTGTTCCCTCGGCCTTCGCTTCTGAATTACATGCTTCGCGCCCCGAGTATAGACCCGATAGTCTCAGGCTCCCCAGGCTCTCACAATTTGCTTATAAACCCACCCAATTCTATCTACAATACCCAAAGAAATTTTCAAAGTCAAAAATAGGGACGATCGGGACCTACGGTTCGCGTTTAACATCCACTGCAGGCGTGCAATATGATTGGTTGTATTTACAGATGGTGCTGTCATCTGTGGCACAGGCATGCGATTGAGATGTACTAAATCCGGTAAGTCCATCTGTGCTTCCTCAAGTACATTTTTGCATCACATCGTGAGGTGAAATGGAGGAGAGTTACGCCGATTCTTGTTTCAACCTCGGTTTCTCTAAAATGAAATCAACTAGATTTCAAAGCTCTGAACGGGAGCGGATTTACCAAGGAAGTAGTCCTGCGTCCCTTTACCTCTAGGAGTATAGAGGTAAACTCATCAAGCCTCTCAGCACTTCATTCGCAAAATACCCAACCATTCAAACATTCAAGCATCATGGCAACTCAAACCGCTCTCGCGCTCACCGAGATCGCAAAACCCCTCACAAAGATCACCATTCCAATTCTTGAGCCTAAGGAACATGAACTTCTCATCAAGATCTCATATGCTGGCAGTAAGCATTCCTTCGAACGTGCTTCCCAAGATCGCTAATATTGTACAGTAACGCCACTTGACCAGAAGCTCCGTGACTACAATGTCTTCAACATCGGCAGCAACCTTCCTGCCATCATAGCTTTCGATCTCGTTGGCGAAGTCGTGAAGGCTGGATCCAAGACCTCAGTCTTCCCGATCGGCTCCAAAGTCTTCTCACAGGCTTTGTTCGGTCTCGCCAATAATCTCTTAGGGGGTCTTCAAGAATACACGCTTATTGACGAGCGTTACACTGCCCTTGTCCCAAAGAACATCTCCGAGGCAGATGCGGCAATCTTCCCTATTAATACTGTCACTTCGGCTTTCGCCCTTTTCACCGGCGATGGAGAGCACGGTGGCTTTGGCTTTCCATTCCCGGGAACCCCTGAATCGAAGACTTTCGATTACAAGTCCATTACGATAGTCATCATTGGTGGCGGGACTGCTTGTGGAAAGTTCGCTATTCAATTCGCTCGCATTGCTGGTATTGGCAGGGTCATCGTTACGGCTTCGCTGGACTCGGAGGCAGAGTTGAGAAGCTACGGTGCGACTCATGTTCTTGACCGCAAGGCATCTGACCTTGCCGATCAGATCAAGACATTTGTCGGTGATGATCTGGTGTATCTTTATGATACATTCAACAGAGGCGATCACACCTTTGGTGTCTCTCTACTTTCAACCACCAAGAAAGGAACTCTGCTCCACCTGATTCCCGGTCAAGTGGATGAGAAAGTTGCGGCGCAAAAGAAGGCTGGTTTTGAGGAGAGACAGCTGCTTGGATCGTCGACAGGTCATCCGGATCTTGCGGCGCTTTTCTGGAAAGTATTCCCTGAATGGGTTGAGAAAGGCGAGGTCAAGGTGATCAGGCCATACAAAGTCATCGAAGGGCTAGATGCGGACAAGGTCAATGCTGCCTTGGACGGTCATCGGGATGGAGTTTTCGATAGGTGGAACGTTCATATTTGAGTGGAGCAAAATCATGTATCGAATCACTTCAGAGGAGCGGCAAATGATCCTCAAGTGAACTGAGGGCAATGATCTCATGTCCCTTCTGCTGATTCAGTATGATGATTTGTAAAGTGAAAGTGTCGGATAAAATGGTGAATTTTCCAATCGGCTGGACGAATAGCCGATGCTTGAAATAAGATCAAGAATTCTGCTAGAGAGGAAGCCCCACTGACACAGTATTTGATGTAGCTACTGTAGCACCTGGATAGGGTTGTCGGATGTTGAACTCGCAACACGTGATGTTTTCGATGCATCTAGCTTACTCACGATAGACATGTCCCCAGGACTACAACAAATCATTCTTGCTTTTACGTGTCTTGAAAACACCTACAATAACACACGAATTCAATAGCTTTCAGATCGACATCATGACTACCCCAATATACCTCGTCTCCGCAGACAGCGTATCCCAGAGAGCGAGAGCGGTGACTGCGAAAGTCATTAAGGTATGTTCTATCATGTTGGCATTATGCAATTCTGGCTGACTTAATCAGGCCTTAGAGAAAGAGTATGATCTCGTTCATGTAGCGAATTGTGAGAGTATGTCAGCCAAAGGCGCTTGTTCTAAAAGCAAATGAGTTAAAAACAACGAGCTAAACTCAGATACAGGCATCATGACTGTCAAAGATGTCCTCAAGTCTCTCATCGTATCACCTCGCCTCTTGGTACGTTGCTTACCCGCTCGTGGACACCGTACCAGGACTAGTGATGTATTTTACTTGGCTAAAAGCAATAATAGGTTGTCTCGGGCACGTGTTTTGACGAGGAAACAGAAGAGATCAGAGAGATTGCTTATAGAACCGTGCCGGGCTGCCGTTTGATCTCTATTCCGAATGATCTTAAGGAACTGGATCGTGAAGGAGGAGATAAGGAGTTGGTGGAGTACTTGCAGGAGCAGATTGAGAATTCGGGGATCCCAGTTAGAAGATGATTTCTGCTTGGAGAGAATAACAGGGGCTTGGTATCACATACTGACGAGATTCGACGGGATGCTTGGGCTTTAGAAGATAGATTTCGCAAAACAAATCAGTAGTACATGTTCAGTAGGAAAGTATGGAATACGCCGCTAAGTGAAAGCATGTGAGAGGCTTAAGAATCCTAGACCGAAATTCAACGGAGCTTGCAGGCTTGTCCATAAATGTATTGGAAAGCGATGACGCTGAGATGCAGACCAAATGTAATTCGCAAACAAAATGTTGAGAAAGGGGAGTGGATCACGTGCTGTGTGTCGCATCTCGAGCTGCTAGGCGGCACTCGGCCAGAAAATGCGAGGCTGGATTGCGAGGCTTCAGCGGGATAGAGAACACTTCCCATTTCCACCACGAAAACACCACTCTAAATCCAGACAGAGGCGTTTCCGAACAATACGATGGCAGGGCTCAGTAACAGCCATCCACTGGTCTGGATTGATTGTGAGGTCTGTCCAATGGGCCGCCCTCAATCGCAGGCAATTCGTTGATATGCGTTCCATAGATGACCGGGCTGGACATCGATAACGACGTTGTTATTGAAATCTTCTGCATAATCACGAATGGGAACCTGGATGTGATCGACGAAGAGGGATGGGGAGCGGTGATACACCAATCAAAGGAAACAATGGACAAAATGGTACCTACATCATTTCCACTGTTGGACTTGGTCACCACTAAGCAACACAGGACGAATGGTGTACTCGAACCCACGGGGAGAGCGGTCTAACAGCAGCAGTCCTCGCTTCGACGACAACAGCTGAACAAGCAGCGACCGACCTCCTCGATTATATCAAGACATTCGTGCCGGAGCCCAAGCGTGCGCTGCTGTCTGGGAATTCAATACATGCAGACAAAGCGTTCCTCCGCCAGGAGCCGTACAAAAAGGTCATCGACCATCTACATTACAGACTATTCGATGTCAGCACCATGAAGGAAGCATTGAAGCGCTGGGGGTCGTTAGATACCCTCCTAGGAGTTCCGAAGAAGAAGAATACACATACTGCGAAAGAAGATATTCTCGAAAGTATTGCGGAGGCTAGATATTACAAGGAGGTCGTCTTCCAGGGCAAGAAGTGAGGCTGAAACAATGCTCGATAATCACGCTCTCAGCTGTCTCAAGCCACCACCAACAGTACTTGTTAATTGTGACCAAATTGGGCGAAGACATCTGCGCATTGCCTTCTTCAAGGAAAGGAGTTGGCAGATGACTCCTCCTCTTCGAACAACAGATATCCCTTCCTCTCGTAGTATCCAAAGGGCAATTCAATGGAGAACTGGCCATCAATCTCGAAGGTTGTCTTGCCGTTCAACAACGGTTCTCGTCCAAATAATCGTTATATTTAATATCCCATATTGGTTGATTGGTGGGTGCAAGACAGCGGAAAGAACCCCTGTCTAACCAACATTTTTGGCTGCTCGTATTGGCTCAATGACGTTTGTTGAACGCCCCACGCCTTGCTGCCGCCTCTTTTATTGAACGCCAGAGACAAGGCCATAGCCATTTCCTCCTCTGAATTCTGCATCACGTTCTCCTCCTCCTTGAATAGCGTCCAAGATACCCTTAATCATACTCAATCATCCTCTAATACAATTCATACCGCGACCATGAGCGTGCAAGAAGTCAGCTTCAAGTCCTTCACGGATCAGAAGCCTGGAACGTGAGAAATGACCCCGCTATCTGCCCATACCCCGCCTCATGGCTAACAGCTGAGCAGATCAGGTTTGCGGAAAAAGGTCGTTGTCTTCCAGCAACCTCACTACAGCGAATCTTTCGTTACTAGTATCCTGCTATCCATCCCAGAAGGTGTTGAGGGCAGCTTCTTGGTCATTGGTGGAGACGGACGATACTGGAACCCCGAGGTGGTGCAATTGATTGCGAAGATTGGAGCTGCCTATGGCGTGAAGAAGCTTCTGATCGGCCAGGGCGGTATCTTGAGTACCCCCGCTGCCAGTCACATTATTCGAAAGCGCAAGGCTACTGGTGGCATCCTTTTGACTGCCAGTCACAATGCTGGAGGTAAGCTAGATGCATAGGTAGATGGGGGAGTCTGCTAATGCGCCAACTAGGTCCCAAGAATGATTTCGGTATTAAGTACAACCTCGCGAACGGTGGGCCAGCTCCCGAGTCTGTCACAAACAAGATCTTCTCAACCTCGAAGACTCTTACTTCATACAAGATCGCAGATATCCCAGATGTTGACATCAACACGATCGGCACGAAGACATATGGATCACTGGAGGTGGAAATTATTGATTCCTGCGCGGATTACACCGAGATGCTGAAGAGTATCTTTGACTTTCCCTTGATCAAGAAATTCTTTGAATCACACACCGACTTCAAGGTCCTCTTCGATGCTCTGAGTGGTGTTACTGGCCCTTACGGAAAGGCAATCTTCGAGCAAGAATTTGGCTTGTCCAGCGCCAGCACTCAGAACTGTATTCCTTCCCCAGACTTCAACGGTGGTCACCCAGATCCCAACCTTACCTACGCTCACTCGCTGGTCGAGGCTGTGGACAAGGGAAAGATCCACTTCGGAGCTGCTAGTGATGGAGATGGAGATCGTAACATGATTTATGGCGCCAATGCGTTTGTCTCCCCCGGAGACAGTCTGGCTATCATTGCTCACCACGCTCAACTCATTCCATACTTCAAGAAGCAAGGTGTCTATGGCTTGGCCCGCAGTATGCCAACTTCTGGAGCTGTTGATCTTGTTGCGAAGGCGCAAGGATTGAACTGCTACGAGGTTCCCACTGGCTGGAAGTTCTTCTGCGCACTTTTCGACGCCGACAAGCTTTCTATCTGCGGCGAGGAGTCTTTTGGTACGGGCAGTAACCATATTCGCGAGAAGGATGGTCTGTGGGCTGTTGTCGCCTGGTTGAACATCATCGCTGGTATTGGAGAGGCCAACCCAGAAATCACTCCAAGCATCTCCAAGATTCAGCATGATTTCTGGACGATATATGGCCGCACTTTCTTCACGAGATACGATTATGAGAATGTCAGCAGCGAGGGTGCCGCCCAGGTAGTCAAGGATTTGACCGCGAAGATCGAGGACAAGTCATTCATCGGTTCAAAGATTGGCGGTATGTGCTGCCTCACTTATCTGAAAATAAATGCTAACGAAACACAGACCGTACAGTCGCCGACGCTGGTGACTTCTCTTACACTGATCTTGATGGCAGTGTCTCTCCCAACCAAGGTCTTTACGTCAAGTTCTCTGACGGCTCCCGAATCGTCGTTCGTCTCTCCGGAACCGGCAGCTCAGGTGCTACAATTCGCTTGTACATCGAGAAGCATAGCAGTGACGCGAAAACGTACGGCCAAGACGCCCAGGATTTTCTGAAGCCCGACATCCAATTCTCTACGGATCTTTTGAAGTTCCAAGAGCACATTGGACGAACAGAGCCTGATGTCAAGACGTAGATCGTCAAAACATGTTCACTGGTTTGGGAGGGTAATGGAATTGAGAAAATGATGATGGGATGAGAGCACCACTAAGAATGTTTGTACCTTGCCCTGAAAATACATAGCGTTGCTACAACTCTTCATCGTTGAGCTAAATCTCCTTTTGATCCCATGATTCTAGCATTACCAATTTTGACACCATCTCTACTATAGGTCTCGCGATCTGTACGTGCTACTTGGCCAGAAGAGAGCCTACCAAAAACGCATAGAACAGTGAGAGTGACAGTACTGCTAAAAGTGTGCGATCTTACTTGAGACACAAGCCTATTTTCTGCTATGCAATCCTCGCCGTTCATGCAGCTGCTTTGGATGACGATCTCTGACTTCTGCTCTCTTCTGGCTGCTGGGTCATCGCTACGCCCAACGTAGATCTCATCTGAGCCTGTCCTATCCAAGATTTTTTGCGACGCCGTCAAGTATCTGGGTAGGCCTCTGGGTAATAACAGAAACCTATTCGACCTGGCGTCCATCAATAGAACAGCACACCATCAAAATTCCCTCAGTACAACCTGCTTAGTAACAATCCAGAAATTTCTAGCATTTCCACAACGGTGCTATGGGCCTGGTCCGGTACTTTCACTGCCCGATTGCAGGACAGCGGCTTCTCGGTATCTTAAGAATCGACGCTTCGGAGTTTATGTCAATCTCGGCCACTTGTAAATTAGTACTAGTCGTAGCTGTCGAATCGTTCTTGCATCCGAGACGTTAATGAAGACTAGTGAAAGCTCCAGGTAACTTTCGGAGCTATTGTTATGCTTTCGTAGGAATTGTTTTGGCGGGTTCAGAATGCCCAGTTTGTTTTGTTGGCGGTTTGTTTGGCTTGCCCCTTTCGAGTCTCGGCTAAATCTGGGTCCTTAGATGGGACCAAGAAAAATATTCCAGTGGGTAACTGGTAATACAGTCTTAATGACACCGTCACGGTAAAAAGGTGAAGTCAAGATGAACGAGCCAAAGAGTCATCAGCCCAAGCTGTGATATTCCATCACGAAGTTTTCCTGACTCTTCTTGGTTGTGGCGTGTGCGGTGCAAACCCACGGTCTCCAAGGAGGATTGGGTGTTGTGTTCTTGAAACTTGGTACCTGTACTTTTCAAGAGGTCTTGATCACTACTCTTCGGTAGAACGTTCAGCTTCATAGCTTCTTGGAACAGCATTCTTCTTTCTTGACGTTCTGAATCGATGTTGTTGTCGGCAATACGCTTTCTCGCTTAAATATTCCTGCCAACCGATTTTCTCCACCGGCAACTTTGACAATTATCGGGGAGCAATGCCGATCCTGCTCTATCAGTATGTTAATTCGGAGTTTAGGGAGTTGTTTTTTTGTAAGGCAAGTCAAAGATATCAGTCATGACCTGGTTGAGACAAGCTTCTTCTCCTTCAAGATATCCTTCATACTTTTGTAATATTGCGATTATCCTGTGGTAGGTGGACTACTTTTCAGTGGTACTGAATATGGCTGCAGCTACTAGACCAAGGGATTTGTTTGAGATGGACGATAAAATTGTCGTCTGTCCAGGCGTCTATGATGGATTCACAGCACGAATAGCGTTGTATGCTGGCTTTGCTGCTTTTACATGGTAAGACTGGGTTTTTTTATTTAATTTATGGTCATCTATGAATACTAATATCAACTTCATAGACTGGAGCAGGTACAACAATGTCAAGCCTTCGGATGGTAATTTGGGAATTGCCTCGTTGAATGATGTGAAGGAGAACGCGGGAATGGTCGTAAAGCTTGACAGGAGCGTCTCGCTCATTGCCGATGCTGATACAGGATACGGAGGCAGGCATCTATAACATAGCACTGGACTATTGATAGTAGTATTCGAGCTCCGCTCATGGTACGCGGGACTGTTGAAGAGTACATGCACGCTGGTGTCGCCGCTCTCCACCACGAAGACCAGGTTGCCAACAAACGCTGTGGCCACCTCCAACACAAAGAAATCGTCGACACCGAAACTTGCGTAGCACGGATACGAGTTGCTGTAAATAAGCGGAAGGAGTTGGGAGGCGATATCGTAATCATTGCTTGGACGGGTGCTTTGCAGTCATTTTGGTCCGACTCAGCGGTATCCCGTCTCAAAGCCGCGATCAGGGTTGGTGCCGATGTCGCATTTCTCGAGCGCTTCACAGTTAAGAAGGAAGGACGAGGAATGTGCAAGGAGCTTTCGCCGACCCCTTTGCTACCTCTTTCCAGGCATTTGGAAAATAGAGTCTTGAGTTCGATAGAATATGTTAAGTAGGGATCGCGGGTATACTGTCCAGTCCAAGTTCAAGGCCATCCGAGAAGTCCACTAGGATTTTTTGGGCCCGCAGCCTACTGCCAGTCTAGGAAGACGGTAGAGTATATGTCTATATCTGACATACTTGCCGTCAAACACCGGAATATCTGGTCACTGGGCAGAATAAGACACTAACTGCTCAAATATTTACGAGGAATATACAGGATCTTAGTTCTAAGGCAACACTACCAACAAAATACCTATTGAACCAAGCGACGGGGTTGAGGTGATCGTCGAGGAGGTAGCTCCTCCTTGCCCCTGAACACAAACATAGCGCGGCTTCCTTACGTACAGCGTTTTGCCGAGTTTAGCTTAAAACCCTTCCTCTTCCTGTCTCATAGAAGGGATGAACATTGTGCCTGGTAAAAGTCTGATTCAAGCTTTCTGGAACTCGTGTGAATACTCCAAGGTGCATCTCAGCCCTCAACCATAGCATGCCTCCGCCCTCCTCTCTTAGGGATATCTACAGTCAAAGTTCACACCCTAGTCTATTGTAGCAGAAGATATGACCACGTATGTCTAGTAACCTTTCTCTCGTTCTTAGCTAAACGGGAGCCATCTGATTCAGGTACTTTCGCTACTTGATTAGTTGATTAAATTACTTTGGTTGGTTATCTTCCGCATCTTTTCACTCGCTTCGACATTAGGAGTTTGTGAACCATATTGGCATCTACGGAGACAACTTGAGGAAGGCAGCTGCCATACATGACTAAGTATTTAACAAGTCTGATATTACAGTGGGATCTGAATTGGACGATTCTTTCCTCCCCTCGACACAGCTGCATGTCGGCCAATGGACGAGCAACTGTACTCATGCATCATGAGGAGCCATCAACTGATTGTTCTCAACCCCACACGGAAACTCGTTCTCGCCAAGATGTGTTGTATGTGCCCAGGGCTTCAAAGCATTCTCCTTACGAATTGTCTTTGCAAAGCAAGAACTCCATTTCATTCTCGGGAACTCCGCGACCACATTTTTGATAGTCTCCTCGTGAACTAATGTAGGGTTCATCCCCATGTTGTCGAATACCGTAGCCAGCTGAATCAACCCTCCAAGTCTGGTAAGTGTTCCCGTGTCGCCCAAGTCTTGATGTCTGATGACTGCTTCTGCCACGTTCTCAGCTTGCTCGATCGGTGCGGAATGTCGCTTCAGAAGATCAAGCACAATCAACCCGCCGTAAAACTCAAATGACATCAAAGTAGCAGTGATGTTCTTATCGGTCGTTCCGATGTCATGAAGAAGGCAAGTAAGAAAATACGTCTCGTTGAAGGAACGGGTAGACCACGATGGGAATGCTTGGATGAGAATAGCTTGTCCTATTTTCTAAAGTTCAGAACAATGGCATTGTCACTATCAAGGAGCGCTGACCATAATAAAACACTCGCATGCTGTGGTTATACGTCTCAACAGACAGTTCTTTCTTTGCGTAGTTATGTACTGCCTTTACCAACGTTGAATCTGGGAGCGAAATCGACGATACCGAAATTGGTTGCGGGGCTCGAGAAGATGCCTGTGATTGTTCAAGAAGCATAGATAGCCTGCGCGGTACAGCAGTCCAGCCGAAGTCTTCGATCGCCGAGTCAACCATTGTGGTTGTAGAGAGTTAAAAGCAAGTAGGTGTGAGATATGGTCACTTCGTTGTTAGCTTTTTTGAGCGTCTTGATGATACCTTTAGAATATATAGACAGGATACAAACACCGATGCATCAAATCCCGGGCTAGATCAGTCCTCCTTAGTAACCTTCGAAAAAACCTCAGTAGACGATGATTACTCCACCAGCTCGTAGCTGTTCGTAGTTTACATGTAGTGCGAGTATCTCCTCGGCGGGTCAACAGAAACCCTTCGAATCGACGTCATCGGTCAGCAGCGACACCCGCCTGCCTCCCGCTTACTACACCTGCTTCGCCCTAGGTAATGCTCCCAGTTGACCAGAACAACTGCATCTAAGGAAGATGGCGAAAACATTCCATTGGTTTTTAAATTTGGTTCTACGCTATGTCATGCCCATGACACCGGAGGAAGCTTCTACTACTGTCGTGTTCAGATTCGGGCTTTTGTAGGTGGCCAGCAGTCGTCCTCAGATTGAACCAAAGTAACTTTGTAACTTCGTAACAGGATCAAATGACTCATATGGATTGGATCAAAGCAGATCTTGCAGTATCGAGCAAGGCTTAAGTCTTCCCCTCAAGTAAGTAGCCCGAAAAGTCAGAAGCGAGCTTAAATTCGAGCCCTTGTTTGAATTCATGTATGCCATTTGTGCCCTAGATCTGGACCTATATCTGTTCTATGGCTTTTAGAATACGTGGCGTTGTATCCTCGTTCAAAACTTCGAGGTATCGCTCTGTGTTGCCATTCAGGACTGCTCTGTCTCGGCGGAGTTCTTGACTTACTGCAACCCTGCCATCTCTCCCCTACAACCCACAAGAACTTTCTCAGAGTCCTCAGTCGCGTAATCTCATCTTCGGTCGAGTCGCTACCCATGAGCAACCTCTCCGTTACGATTGCTGCAGCTTTATATACCAAGAAAGCGACGAAAGGTGGCAAAAGGTCGAAATCGATTAATTGTGTGCCATCGGTGAAGGGTAGGGTCGCACTGGCTACGGCAGATACCGTTGACACAAGAGCTTGAGAGGCCACATAATTGACGTTCTCGATTGAACTGGCTGTCGGTGCCATCTTGCTGCCATTTTCCAGAGCTAGCAGAAGGGCTCTGTGTCACGATCAGTCTCGAAGTCTACATAGAGAGTAAAGATATGAGACTTACATATTGCAGAAGCTTAAACTTACATTGTAAAGGGGTAAGCTATCCCTATTCTCTTCGATCAGTATTGTCTGAAGGTTACTCAGTGTCTGAACAGTAAGTGTTATTTCCTCAATGTTGAACCCCTCTTCGTAAGTGGGGCTATGTAACGCAGTGTACACCTTATCCAGCAGGTAAGAAGCTTCGGAGAATCTGGCAAGAACAGAAGCTGGTTCCGTTCGGTCTCCTTCATGCCTTTCGCCCATGCATGCCGTGGGTTTGAGGAGACCATGAAAGAACTGGGCTCGAGCACCAGTTATGGTCGGATATGGTCCCGATTCAACGGTCAGATATCTATCAAGGCATTTATTTCGGGCCTCAATGGTGCGGAAGGATATCTACCTGTCTAATGCCAAGACTCCACACCAAGTCGAACTCAACTCCTCTTGCCGCGCTTGGTCATCTGCCAAGCGGGAATGTGTGACGATTGTGTTTGGATAGGCTTCGAGTGCCTCGGCAGCCCTGACTGTCGTTCCAATAGAGATATATGCTCCAGGATAGAAGCCATGCCCGACTTCGAAAAGGGTAACTAGTAGTCTTGACTGAACAGCAAGAACAGAATTGATGCCAAGAGCTTCACTTGACGCCAATGCACATTTGGTGTACAAATACAGAGATTTGAAATCGGATGTGTCAGTATCAGTCTCCGATGAGGTCGGGGGGATCATGGTGAGCAACTTGATCGACAGACAGAGCAACGCAGCATCAAGCGAAACTTCCTCCCATGATGCTAGGGACCAAGTCCGCAGACTGAATTTGGACACTACGGGAAACCATGGTTCGATAGCTCGGGTGTAGGATGAGAAGATATCTTCCGCAGTAATCTTGCCAAGCCTGGCAATGATTGAGTCTTTGAGATGGGTTGATGTGAAAGTTTGAGACAGAGAGGACAGAAACTCTGACCTAGGAGGCGACGATGGAGAAGGGCTCAAAAGTGATCCATCAGGAAGCTCATACTTGCACTCTTGACGAAGTCTAGCCGCATCAGTATCTTCTGTTATGCACAACAAATGCCCTTTAGGCTCGGTATCTCGGTCACGAACCTGGAACAGTTTCCACATTGTGGCACCGCCTTGTCGCATCGCCTTTTCTGAGTGCTGCACCGCGCGCAAGCCTTCCTCGGAACAAACAATCGGTGTCCGATATTCATTACTGCCGCTTTGTGATATGAGACTGTGACTGCGCCTATGTTTTTCCTTAGGTCGATTGTCGGGGTGGATGAGTGCTGGTGTCGGTGGAAGGAGGATGCTGCGGGAGCCCGGCGGGTGAGAGCTCTGGAGCAATGCGGGGATTTCCGGAATGGTCGGGGTCGCGGGCGGGAATTATGCAACACTGTATAAGTACTGTTACGTACCTACAGGAATACGTTCGAGGTTAGGTATCTTCTTGCTAGGTATTACAGTAACAACCTTATGTTCTTCGAACTAGGCACGGTCCGTCATCTCTCGAATACATCACGCTCAGGTACCAGGAACGCTATTCGAAACCCGTATGTTACCTAGGTAATTCTTCGTCTCCAGTCTATTTACCTGAAGCTTCTGGGCACGTTGCTGAGACGACATCAGCTGTATCCGGGATTGCAAGATAATGCTAATAACGCAGGCATACTAGTCGTAACCAGCCATGGACGATAGCTCACGACGGGTAGTTCCCGCATTGCTTCCGTGCAGTATCCGCTCTTGTCTCCCGCTACAGAGTCCACTCATGTTTGGCGCCTCAGCAAATGTGCTATGAATCGAGTGGGCTTGATGGCATACCTGCAGTCTAATCATTGACTGAATGATTCCGGCTTTGCACGGCTTGGTACTGGAAAATTGCTGCGCTGAGCATATCTATATAGTAGTCGGCTGTGCCCCTAGAATGACGGATCATCTCGTCTCGAACGCCTCTTCACTCGGTCTATTCATATTTTTCTTCTTCAGGGCAATCCCCATTGATTCTCTACTTGGAAAAGGTCCCAACTGGTTCTCCCAATGAACGATAACGAAGGATCAAACAAGGTCATGCTTCAGGTAGACCGACCGGGACTTGTGACAATAAATCATAGGTCTTCCTATGGAGCTATCACACCACTTCGACCAGAGCTTTCTCAAGCCGGCAGAACAGTGCTTATAACCGGAGCCTCTGCTGGAATCGGACTTTCGACAGCCAGAGCCTTCGCTGAAGCATCAGCCACCACGGTGATTATTACGGGTCGCCGCAAAGACAAAATCGAGGCTGTAGTTTCCGATCTTTCGAACGAATTCAGGAAGACCAAGTTCGAAGGACGAGTCTGCGATGTTTCAAGTGACATTGAGTCCACGGCACTATGGGACGGACTCAAGGCAGACAGTGTCGTTGTTGATGTACTAGTCTTAAGTGCCGCGAAGTTTTCGGGTCATGAGTCGATCTTGGACTCCGGTTTGGAAGCAATATGGTCACTAGTCAGTGGTTCCTTGTATTGATCTCTCAGGAACGTGTGTCCCAATACCAAAGACAAGTCTCCCAGAATTGAACCCTGGGACTATGAAGATATCCTGTACTGAAACGCTTCAAAACAGTACGAGACAAATGTCAGGCCGCTCCTTCATTTTACGGAGAAGTTATATAAGCAGGATGATATCAATGGCCGAAAAAAGGTACGTCGCGCTAAGAACTGTGTTCCATATTGTAGTTTGGGAGTAATCATAGCTGAAAATCTGAGCAGTTCGTGGTGTATGTTTCTACCGCAGCAATTCACAGCAAACCCGTTGCAGCTGCGCTACCTGGTTACACTCTCAGCAAAGCATCTGGCCATCTCGCCATGCAGAAGATAGCAGCTGAGGTTGACGCAAACAAAATGCAGATTGTCACCTTTCACCCTGGAGCGATTCTCTCCGAGTCGGCCAAGAACGCTGGTATGAACGAAAATAGTTATCCATGGGACGATGGTAAGTGTTGCTGCCTTAATAGTCTAGCAGTTAAGTTTTTTTGTCTTTGTGTTTTACCCAGTCGAGCTTTTCTACAGAAATTGACAGCCATTGTAGATAATCTTCCTGCACATTTCGCTGTCTGGGCTGCCACTACAGAAGCCGCAACTCTCCATGGACGTTTCGTTTGGGCGACGTGGGATATCAAAGAACTACTCTCAGGCGACTTGAGCAAGAGGATGGAAATCGATCCTGATTTCCTTACCATTAGCTTTGTTGGTATTTGAGCCCGCTTGGAATTGGAAGGTAGATCCGAGGAGTATCTCGGCATTGCTAGCTTCTTATCTCTGATGTACTGGGGTCGGCTCGCAAGGTAGAATTGACCCACTGAACGAATAAAACGGTAGTGCTAAAAGTCCAAACGTCCATATTCCGATATTCGTGCAACCCCTTGCACGCTCATAACAAAGAAAAATTTGTTGCCCGCTATCTCGAAGTTCTGTTGACGTCAATTGTGTCATGTTGAATTTGAATCTGTCTAGCCAAACCAAGTGTATAGTATCGCCCAGCTTCCATGTGCTGAGGACATTCCCTTGTTACTTGCGAGCTTCGGAGTATGCATTGTTGACAGCCCCCGAGCGTGTTTAAGCGAGTCCGACGCTCTCCGACCGGTTCCCGCAAGTTTCCCGCTTTTGAGCAACATCATTAATCCAAGCTCGCCGGCTATTTCAAGTACCGTTCCGAAAGACTCTTTGACAATCTCTTCCATCACCATTGGCACCGCCAGCTTTCCATGACACGATGTCCCTACCGACCACTTCGAAGTATTTAGTCTCATGTCCCCTGCCACGCAAAGCACCATTCAAGGCCACGAAGGATCTCCAGATTTTTAACATTCAACATAATAGCGAATAGCCGAAAGACGCAGAAATTGTGAAGCGCCCAAGTCGACAGTATTGGCAAAACTTTGCGATGGCGAAAACTTGGGACCCAATGACGGACATGCCCGATCTGCAAGGGAAAGTCGCCGTGGTAACAGGGGCGAAGTATGTTCAGCATAAACCGCTCTCTGCAAATATTGGTCACGAGGAGCCCATATATACTGACATATCTCGTTTTGAAGTAGTGGAATAGGTCTTTCGATGGTCAAGTTTCTTGCTTTGCGGGGAGCGAAGGTCTACTTTACAGCGAGGTCCGAGGCAAAGGCCGACAAGACACGAAAAGACCTTCAAGTTCAGAGTCCGAAATTGGACCAGTCAAACATCAAATGGCTAAAACTTGACGTTTCGGATGTTGGGAGCATCACCGCTGCTGCAGATGAGCTGAAGAGCAAGGAAAGTAAGGTGCACATCTTGAGTAAGTTTAGAAGCCAATCTTGAACCCAAATGCAAGCCTAATTTCCCAGTCAACAATGCTGGAATTGCGTCGTCGTCGACGGAATTATTTGGCCCTGGATGGGAGAGTCATATGACTGTCAAGTAAGCGATCTTGCCCAGTGAAAGTTGGTTATCACTAATGGTCCCAGTTACATTGGACCCTTTTTGTTTACAAACAGGGTCTTGCCTCTTCTCAAAAAGAGCTATCAGACCGAAAAGGGTGCAGACGCGAGAATTGTGACCGTCAGCTCCATTGTTCAGGCCAACATGCTGCCCAGTAATTTCAAGTTCCAGTTCGACGACCCTCGAGCTTTGACTCAACCAGTTCAATCATATCCCTGGCAATGGCGTTTCGCTGGAAGATTTATGTTCCCTTTCGATATGATCCGCTACGCAGTTTCTAAAGCTGCAGCTGCAATCTTCGCGCAGGAGCTGCAGCGAAAGCTCGATGAGCAGCATCTTCCAATCTTATCGATGTCTGTCCACCCGGGAGAGGTTGCCACACAGGGCCTCATGGCAGGCAACAATGCCCTAGTGAAGGTCGTGGCAAAATTGACTTTCCTCACACCAGATCAAGGGGCTGTCTCTCCTCTTTTTGCGGCTACTGCGATGGAGGTTCGGAAAAATTCCGAGAAGTACAAGGGGCAGTTCCTCTTACCGGGCGGCAAGATTGGTGAATCAAATCCAGTCACCAGAGACGACCGACAAATGAAAGGTTTGTGGGACATCACCACTAAAGAGGTTAATGATCAGCTACATATTGATGGTCTGCCACTTCTAGAAGCTTGGTGAGTGATTTGGCAAGATTTGGGATTTATGTCACATTGCGAAATCTACATGTACCGCAAATGAAGCACTGAAGTGTCACTTACGAACATATTTGACACTACAAAGAGCGCGCCAAAGTCACTGCTCCGTTCGAAATAGTGTAGCATTCAAGTACCGCAGTCTATTGCCCAAATACTTTCTTCACCAGCTGCGAGCACGCTGAGATGCACAAATGCGACTGGAAAAATTCCCCAACTCTCCAGATAATCCAGAATATCACAGCCAAGAATGATCCGACAAGTCGATAAAATTATCCATATGGGAATTGTACTTACATAAAGCCCATAAACTTCACCCATGCTTGGCTGGCCGCCACGTTTAAGAAGACCACCATGCACATGTCAAGCGCAGGGCGCGGATGTCGGAGTCACATCTTCCACCATTCGACATATCCAAGTTGATTAATACATTGTGCCCTTCACCGAACCTCATTCACTTCAGTTCTCGCCGCAATATTCTATCTCTGTCGCTCCGTCTGTATACTACCCTCTTTTTGACGTGCATCTAATTCCATACAAGGGTGTGCCAAGAGCAGTGCTGATATGGACTATATTGGCCAGATTCGCGGAGTGGTCTTCACGAAACACTAAACTTATTTGGCACGCAGTTGCACTATGCAGTCCACATTGTCTATCCCAGTGGTCCTCTCCAAGATCACAGAGACGTACTCTCCCAGTCTCGTTGCAACTATCAACGAGGAATGCGATATCAAAGTTGCCCGGACGAAAGGCGGCTTCATTTGGCATTCTCATCCGGACACGGACGAGTTCTTCTACGTTCTCAGCGGATTGCTCACAATCGAGATCGAAGGAAAAGAGGGCAGAGAAGATGTGGTGCTGCACCAAGGGGATACTTTCACTGTTCCCAAGGGTGTGAGACATCGACCTGTCGGCGATGCGGAGATCATGATGATTGAGAGGGTGGACGTGGTGAATACTGGGGATTCAGGGATTTCGGAATTTACGAGGGAGGTCAAAGATGCGAGAGCTGTTGCTTAGCAAAGCTGTGCTTCGGTTGGATGAGCATTTGAGGGTGAAGAGTGAAATGGTTGGCTTCAATATACGGGACTAATAAATCTGTTTGATCCTTGATTGTCACGATCGCATTCGACGGAGATGCCTCCTAAACTGCGTGTCTTGGAGCTTTTTCATGACATGAAACTATTGTAGTGCATGCCTTGTCTAGTTGCTGCGACCAGGTTCAGGCCCATGTACACCAGCGACTAGTACTTCGCCTAACAACTTTCCTTCTCGAGGAACTTCGCCACTGACTTGGCCAGAAGTTTGTGGATAGGGTAAGTAATGTGTCCAGAATTATACCAGAAATAGTCTTCTATGGGCAAACATCCATATGCAGCATAGTTTGTATCTATATCTGGCGCATTGTAGTTTGGACAGTAGGAAGTCGTGTTCTTGATCCCATATCTGGATGGATTGTCAAGGATACCCGAGAGATATGAATATGTGTCGAAGATCATTGCTTTGGAACCAGGATGAGATCCAGTAAACTTCGCTGCTGCTGAGGATATTGCACTATTGTATTGATGCACCATAGTACGACTTGGAAGTGGGTTGGCGCTGACTTGATTGCCGGGCTATCATATATCAGGTCAGAGCTCTGTGACAGCGAGAAGGATCTTTGAAGGCATACGGTTCTTTCCAACGGGGGCAGGTTCATTAATAAGAAGTTGCGATATCCTGCCTTGTATATCGTCTCAATGGACTTGAACTCGGCTTCCATGATCTTGCCATAGAAAGATGGGAAGTCCGTAGCGTTGTTGCGGGGAAATGTGTACTTTGCAGAATCATTGATATCGTTAATCCCAATCCAAATAGCCACGAGGGCTTTGGAGAGCTTGACGGGAAGTATAGGCTTGGCATAAGTCGCCCATTGGATGATCTGCTCTTCAAAGGAGACAGTGTAATTATGATGCAGTGGAGTACTATAAATTAACGGTCAACCTAACGTCATAAGCTGTGGGAGCTGTGGGACTAACAGTTCCGTCGCAACATCTGATCCCGCGAAAGCAAAGTCCCAGAGCTGTGTCTTGCATTTTGAAGGTAAGCCAGAGAAGCATCCTGTGAGATACTCAACCCAATTCGGGCCGCCAGCTGATGTACCGATCTTTAAAATTAAAACTGTCTGACAGAGTATTGACAATCACACTCACCTGGTTTTGAACAATCTTATCTGTCAACAGAGTTTCTGATGTATAGGCGAAATTCTGAGCGTCTCCAATGAAGGAGTAATTTTGACGCCCGGCGGTCCCTTGCACATACGTATAGGAGTCACCGAAAGCAAGACTGATGAAGTCAGTGAGATCTTTGCAAGTAAATGGATCTACTTACAGAAAGTCGACATCTCTCCAGTCGAATGGTGAGGGGCGTCTTGGCGACGCCTCGCTTAAGCCCAACCAACAACAAAGAACGTTTCCTAGGACGAGTTTCATGATAAATTCACGGGTACCTGGATCTCGACGAGCTTCAAAAGAGGCTGTTGAGATTTTCTTGGTGGTACTTAAGTATTTCTTTAGATTTGTCCAAATCGGCTGCCTCGTCCTTGAAGACAGTGCGGGGTAAAGGTGCCCGAAGCGGAGACAATTCTTCCGTTGACGGTAGATTTCAAGGATATTATTTTACCCCGCAAAATGTTTAGTCCGACAAGGGAAGGTATGCACGCAATTCAGTGCGATTCCAAGAATGGAGCGAGGTTGGACTCCTAAACAGTGGGACGATTAAAGTTTGGGTTTTTTTCCACCCATTGCCATGTCACCGGAGTTCGGCCTCTCACAGCTAGGGCGGCCTCTGTGCCATGGTCACGACAAGATAAACAAACCGAAAGGAGGACACTGAGTCGGACGTGACAAAGCCTGATACAATCAAATAGTAATGACGTCAAGCTAGAGCATCGTTCTCCTTATGTAGTGTCAGCATGAGAAAGCTTCTCGCGACATAACTAGGGAAAACGAAGAAAGATCAAAAAACAAGTGGCAGCAGAGTTTGGGCAGTGGTCTACTTATGGGCTCGATACAAAATACCGTGCTATGTACCAAAGAACGCGTAGTACTTGAATATCTACCTACTCAACTTCGTAAAGGAGGAAAGTAGTTTGACACACTAGCTACTCGACTTGCTTCTACAGTAGCACTGGATAGCCATGATTATGCTACGAGCAAATTTGTGGCATGGCGATGATGATTATTAGAGTCAAGTCCATCGGCTCGGATCATAAATCCTCCCATGAGGTTTCACTATCACCTCTGGGTGATCAATGACTCCAATCTTCGATTTTTGTAGCCACATGTTGAGCATTTGGTGCTTCGAGGCGATAACCGCCTGCAGGAGCAGTTCAGCAGGCTACTTAGCACCCCGTTTTGAAACATCACTGAGAGCTCCATTTTTATAGGGCAATCTACCACAACCAATTTCTCATGGGAATGGAGGGCTCGCTACTGTAGTGAAGCCCCGGAGCCAATGCAGCCACACATCGAGTACGCACTTACACCTTTCCCTGTGAACACTAGGTCTGGTAACGAGATTGCTGTAAAGTCCTTCTCATATCTTCTAGAATTTAAAACATCAACCAGAGATGGAATTGCTCTTGTAGATCTGGCGATAGTAACAAAGCATCACAAAAGCCTTGCGCCTGCGCGGCGCCACCGACTCCGATGACCAGAAGACTATTTTGAAGCCGCTGTATACTCCGTGAGTGGACGAGCTTACACCGATCGATAGAGCTCCGAACGTTGGAACTTAGCACTTGTGTAGTAGAACTGGGTCTTCCAAAACCCCTGTGAACACCTTGTCCAGTGTTAGTAGGGATGTTAAGCGAACTCGCTTCGGGGTCAACAAAGGGGGTTTGTTTATTTCTAGGATACCACTTGCCACGGGTGGATATTTGTTTTTGAATACAGCTCCGAGTTGCCTTACACTGACTTTGTAGAGGGCCAGATTTTGTGACGTATCACGATTGCTTGACCTGCTTCCACCAACTTTTTGCTTCTACGGAATGGACATTTCAGCATCAGGAGACTAGCTCCAGGCACAAGAAAATGAGTCGGAGGGAGTAAGTAAAGAAGATGAGTTTCTTATGACAGAGGTATGTACTCCTTGAATATCTTTGTTCCATCCAATAATTCAAGGGTAACACCTTGTGCAACCCCATCCCGAGCCCCATTGGGTTACCCGAATAGGCTAGAGAGGTATCAACCTCATCCCCGCAGCTGAAAGCGACGGCTCCTCAACCGCTTAAAGTCTTTCTTGGATAAGCTCCGTGGAGCGGATGAGATCAATTTCTGAACCTTTCTCCAATTCTTGATTCGCCGCGATCTGATTAAAAGCATAAATTCGTGAAGATACATGAGTGAACACAACCCTCACCCCGCATCTCGAGCTACAACTCTTCCACGGACGACAGAATATGGCATCTTGTGTATGATAGTAACCTTGGTATTCTATCGAATTACTCGGAAAAAACATCATTCAGAATACGGAAGAAGGCACAATCATGTCTTTCCCCCCAGGTGCAACGCTAAAGCCCACCAAGTTCGTGGCTCACATTGACGAAAAAAAAAAACTCTCCGTCTTCCAAACGCTGTTTGAGCTCTCCCCAATTGAGCCACCGATGTACGAGAACACCACGCGACTGGATGGTCAGTATGGAATTGGGCGCCAATGGTTGATGGACATTGAAAGACACATGGCTCAACAAATACGACTGGAGAAAAACGGAGGACAGAATCAACTCTTTTCCAAAATACACTGTTCCTTTGAAGCACGAGACGATGCCACCTACACCGTTCATTTCCTAGCACTTCTATCCCAGAACCCACAGGCAGTCCCAGTCTGTTTGATCCATGGTTGGCCGGGCAGCTTCATTGAATTTTTGTCATTCCTCGACGTTGCTAAGAGCAAGTATTCTCAGAAGTACTCGCCGTATCACTTCATTGTCCCATCGCTTCCCGGATACGCATATTCCTGCGGCCCTTCGGTGAAGAAGGAATGGAACAACGAGGGCATTGCATTTGTCATGAACAAGCTTATGGTTGGACTTGGTTTCAGTGGCTACATTACCTACGGTGGTGACATTGGGAGTTTCATTTCACGAATCCTAGCCGTCAGTTATGACGCCTGCAAAGCCATCCTTTTGAATTTCTGTTTGATGGCCGAAGAACCTAAGGGGTCAACGCAGCCGAGGTGACGGAGGAAGAAAAGCAGAATTTGAATCGTCTTGCGGCTTTCGGGACGACAGGTAATGCGTAAGCCAAAGAGCATGGGACGAAAGGTGGGACAATCGGGTTGGCTTTATCTTCCAGTCCGCTTGCTCTGCTGTGCTGGATTGGGTAGGAGTATATTGAGAGGACGGACCAGACTCCAAGTACGCAAGAAATTTTGGATTCGGTCATGCTGTACTGGGTAACTGATACGTTTCCTCGCTGCATCTATCCTTACATTGACTTCTTTGGTTGGGGAGATAAATCTTCTGTTTTCCACCCCCATCCGGACTGGTACTGCAAGAAGCCCATCGGGTATTCATACTTTCCTTTCGAGCTTGGTCCTGTTCCACTTGCGTGGGCTGAAACGACTGGTAACATTGTTTGGCATCGCGCCCACAAAGCTGTAAGTGATATTGATACGCAACTTCCCCCCCCCCCCCCCCCCCCTCTTTCATCCTAGCTTTGCTTATAGTTGTTACCACGACGTCGTTAACGTGATTTGCAAGGTGGCCATTTCGCCGCAATTGAGAAGCCAAAAGAGCTCTTTGAGGATCAGGAAGAGTTCATTGTGTCTTTACGATGGGTTAGTACACACGTGGAGAGTACCTAGCAGCAGCCTAAGTATCACACGCCTCGGACCGCTCTTGTTTCCGATGCTGTTGGTAGAAATGAATTCAAGTGAGCTGTGTTATATCTTCGATAATACCAACGCAAATTTAATAGCGATATGCCAACTAGCAAAGCCAGCAAGAAGGAACAGGCGATAAACATTGCTCGCCTAAGGCCAAGCGAGCCTCTGAACATACCTAAATTAAGGGAATGAGGAGGATGGAGTTAGAAGAATTTCGCACAACATTGGGGTACAGATTCACACAGCTAAAAACCAACAAAAAAAAAGCAGATACTGAGAAAATCCTACTGGAAGTCCGGACTCGAAGGCCCGGAAGCCGAAAGCCTTCGTCGACTTGTGGAACGCAAGTGGCACCACATATTTGTATTAGAAAACAGAAGGTGACATTCGGTTGGCCAAGGAGACCCCTCCGACAGCATTCTGTTGGTTCATAGATAAGAATCAAGGGGAAGACCTCTACTTTATCTTTCTTGTACTTGGCATACCACGTCCGCTTCCCCTCTGAGTCCTCCCAAGCGAAGTCATGATAGAAGGAGATGGTGCCGTTCGGCTCTGTCAGGGGTATGCACGTGGGGAGAGTTGACCCCTTTAAAGGCCTGGTCCCTCTCGAGTCCCTCTCCCTCTCTGGGCAGATCTCCTCGCTTAAAAGATCTGGAGCCTCATCTCAAATTCAGACCGACTGTACCCAGTCCCTGCAAGTGCAAGTGATCCATTTTAGTGTGACCCCTGACAGCCTTTGACAGGGCTTGGCTTGCAGCTGTAGATTTATATGTCCTACCGTTTGAACGATACGATACTTTGAAGGAATCAGCCTAGAAGTAAGACGGATTCGTAGAGTCGATCACTTGATGAGTTCTACATTTGCAAAACGCATTCCGTAGATATCGTTTTGAAGCCAAATCTTGTTGCAAAGTTAACCACCTAACCTTCGCTTGTCTCAAATAAAGGTGCGCCACCGTTCAGTTTAAGCTTCATTTACAGCTTCCCCATCAGTCCTGTGCTCCGAATGGCTGGCAACTAAGAGATTAGCAACCTTTTTGTTTCTCTTTGCCGTGCCACTGCATGACTTTGCTTTGCTTCTCAATCTATCGTGCCACAAGCGTGGGGTCGTGGGCTGCGGGTGAGATGAGACCGTAGTTTGTAATATTCTTCTCGCTCTCCTTTCCGGATTTGTCTCACCAGGTATTTTGTCCGCACCCCGAACACACTCTTTTTCTTCCTTCTTTGGCAGCTCGCGGTAGCTGCTTTGTACTATGAGGATCGGAGTATGCGACCTGTCTCTATTCTATGTCCTAGTTGCAACACGCAACATTAGACCGACGAGCCATGTCTTTCCAAAACCTCTCGCCCTTTCGGAAGATCCAAATCTGTCTCGTCGCAGCTCTGCTCGCAATCCTCTACTTTGTCTACGCCGCCAGCGACTCGACGACCCTTGGCAGCGGGAAGTCGATACCAATATTTTCGTCCCCGTCTTCGCCGTCGACGGGATCAGGAGGGGCATTGCCAGAAGAGGAATACGTAGCATTCTGCGTCGCGCACCGAAATCAACGCAGCGACCTCGCTGAATTTTTCAAACACCACTACCACCATCATGGCATTAGACGCTTCTACATCATGGACGACCAGTCCAGCCCTCCGCTCTCAAGTTTTGTCGAGGACTGGGGCATCCCACGATCGATGCTCTCGTTTCAATACTACGACAAACAGGCGCAACATCGAGACAAGGTGATGCAGACCCATATCTACAGCGAATGCGCGAGGTTATACGGGTCGCAGCACACATGGATGGCGTTTGTAGACGCAGATGAGTTTTTTGAGGCCCGTAAGGAAGGCGAGACTCTGACGTCCATCCTGCGGGAGTTCGGCGAGCGGGAGGAGATTGGCGCCTTGGGTGTGAACTGGCGATTACATTCGTCTGCCAACCTCACGAAGAGACCGGATTCGATGCGCAAAGGCTTCACGAGCTGTGTGGGAGATCCCGAGGTCCTGCCACTGGATCAACTCCCCGATTACAAAGACAATCGACTCATCAAATCGGTCGTCAAAACGGCGCTGTTCGAGAAGCCCCTTAGTCCGCACATGTTCAAGACTAAGAATGGGACACATACGGTGGGAGAGCATGGGGATAAGATAGAGGATGGCGACGGGATCAGACAGCCGATTACGAGAGATCGCATTGCGTTACACCATTATACCTTGAAAAGTAGGGAGCAGTTTGAGGAGAAGACGAAGAGTTGGTCAATGAAGGGATGGGAGTATTGGGACCACATCGAAGGCCTCCCTCAGATACATTGCGAGGAAATGACGAAGTACGACCCTTAGATGTCCTATGAATGGCATCGTTCTTTGGACACATAATGGATTTGGATACTGGAGTTTTGTTTTGCATTTCCTCTTGGACCAGAGGGACCAGAGGGATATTCTTGTCGTGTATGTTAGCGGATGAGTGAGCTTTTCTAATTAGATTTCTGATGCATTGTACAGCATATGGGTCATGTAATTGGTAGATGCTTTTTGATTATTGGACGCTTGATCTATGGGTATCTCCCTATCTCGCACGCGTTAGATTCATATCATGGAAGAGGGTGATGATGGCATTATCATAAACTCCCTGTCACGCAGCTTCGCTTGATTCTGGTACACCCACATGAGGCTCGAGCTAGTTCACAGCAATGTCCTCAATTTTCTACAGAACATTTACCAGCTTTGATTTCCTCAAGTCTTCTAATTTGTATTTCGTGCAGAAGTCTGTACCAAATTCCTGTTCTTCGACCAAGTACTTTTTAGTCTCATATTCTCGTTTGTAGACTGCCCATGACATGCTCTATACACCATTACTGGCACAGGTAAACACGCCGGAAACGGCACCAGCAGCGTAACTATCAATGATACTTTGCACGCTGGTGTAGGTGCCGGCTCCGAGGAAGAAAAGTCCAATGATGATGATAAAGACATTCAACCCAAGCTCGGCAAATCCCATCATGGACTGCTCTCGAATCCATTGAACACCTCCATCAGCTCTCTTCATCCGGATATAGGCAACACCCCAGAAGATGAAACCGAAGAACGAGTCAAAGAGGGATGACATGAGGGACAGCAAGTCACTGAAGAACGGGATGACTTCTGCCTGCTGTAAGTTAGCATACGTTATTCCATAATAATGGAATCAACCCTACAATTATAAAAGCCACGATCCAAGTTCCTGCGAGAATGCCTCCCCATACGGACCAACCCAGAACTGTATGGTTGCTCTTGTGCCTGGTCCCTTCAAAAATTCGGAAGAATATGAATCGCGCCGAGACCGAAGCATACAGGACACCGAGGAATATCAGAGTAGGTATCATGAAACTGAAGGAAACTTTTTTGTAGATTTCATTTCCAAGAGAGCCAAATGCTGGGGATGTCATGTACTGATTTCCAGTGAAAGCATATATGACGGCGCCGACACAGCCGAAGACGATGACTTCGGCAATGGTGACAGCCCATAGAGCCTTTGGAAAGTCCTTTGGATTCTTCATTTCCGCAATAAAACTGGGAAGAGTGATTTGCCCAATGAATGTGTAACTGATGTTGAGAAAGGCACTCATTCCTAGTACAAATGTTGTCCCTGCAACGGGGATGGCTGTAACAATTGGCTCGCCTCCTGCGATGCCAGTAACTGGGTCCACGAAATTGGGATCCGGATTATAGCCAGCAGGATGTGCTTCGATCCCGGCGAAGATGGCGGCCAGAAGAACGGACACGAACGTGAAAAATGCAGATACGGTTGCCAATTTGGAAAGAGCACTGAATGTTCTTGGGAGAGAGCAGAACCAAGAAATGAGGGCTGCAATGACCGAAAAGACAATGGTACATTGGCTGTGATTAGTGATGGTATTCAAGTACTTGGCGGTCACCAGTACATGCAAACCCTACTGGTGTCAGTAGGAAAGTTGGCAGGGCGGGTTTCGTCTGACCTGAATGAAGCAATTGTTGAGAAGAAACATGACGGCAGTTGCATACCACGCCCAAGTCTTGCCCCAGAACAACATCTGCCCAATGTCACAAACATCTCTCACCTCTGTGATTGGTATTAGCCGAGTTTCGAGGCCCAAATAGTCGAGCCTGTGACGGCTGTCGTAGACAGCTCCGGCTTGGAACTTTGTGGAACATCTGAATTAGAAGACTCACCAGGATGGATTAAACAGAATCTCCAAAGCACAAGAGAAGTGTACAGGACCACCGCCGCGACGAAAACGGTCAGAATGAGACCAGGAACGAGACCGAGAATGTGGTACGACCAGGGGAAGGACATGATAGCTAGACAGATATACTCCGAGAAGAGCAATGCAGCTGTCTACTTGAGAATTAGTAGGAGACTCAACTTCAGTAGACTTGAAGAAAAGTCTTGGAGGGTCGTGTAAAAACGACGACGAACATGTTGACGCTGGTATGTTCCAAGTGAGATTCGCTACTCTTCCCACTGGGATTGATAGCTCAGTCATTCCAAAATGACCAGTTGAGCAAAGTGTAAATAAGACATATCTTACCTTCTGCCAGCTGCAAGTCCTATATTGAATCGCATTATCCGCCTCAAGCTCGATCTGCTTGCCCAGGATATCCGAGCCCGCGATACTGGAGTCATCCCCGAAATCGTATCCCCGTAGATGCGGCAACACAGGAGCAATCCTATTTCCAGTGGTCTTGTTGATGATAATGCTTCTTCTCTTGGTGTTGCCCGCTTCGAGATCGCCACTGCCAGAATCGCCCTTGCTATCTAGAGTATTGTCTTTCTCTTTGTTTTGGTTCTGAAAAGCCGTGTACGACTCGTCTTGCTGTCTCAACGCCATTTTCGAGACGGGAAATGGACAATGGGGAAATAGGGAAGTGGGTGAGAAGCGAGAGCGCCTTTCGACTGCATGTATTGCGAATTTCTATTCCGTTTGAGGGGCTGAGATATAATTGGAAGTGTCGAGGACAATTCGCTCATATACTGCCAAAATGACTTGCTGATGGTTGGCAGAAGTGACGCCTGAAGATAATGTCAATGAAGAGGGGTTTATCGATAGACGATAAATTTGATGCGGGAATAAGATGGTTTGAGAAGGGGAATGGGATTTGGTTGAGGGTCCATCATCTTGACATGTACCATGAATATTCTACTACTCGACAAGGTTTAGATCCGGAAGGAGCGAGTAGCTAGCTGGGATGCTCCAAAGCTACTCTGCACGACGGCACCTATCAAGAACCAAGTTGATGGTGCGATAGCGACGTCCTACCGCAGAAAAGAGGCAAGTGAGCATTTGTAGCTTGGAGATCGGCATGGCATGCAGGATTTTTGAGGCGGGCCCGAGGACACTCCACATTCTGACATCGACATCCATGTTCTGCATCCGAGATTCCACCCTCCATCCCGCGATGGAGGTTGGCTCATTCTCGTCCGCCCGGGTGGCACCTGGCGACGAATTTCTGTCAAACCGTGCCTGGATCTTTCCTCTAAGGCTTCCAACTCGTATTCGTAGACGATGTTGAATTTTATAGCAAGCGCAACAACAGAAGCAGAAGTCTGGAGTTGTGCAAATGCCATGAGTACAAAGTCTTTTGGTTCATGAGCGTGGATCAAGATACCCGTTACCTCATCGCTGTGCCACGGAGCTAAGATCTTGGCTCTATATTGCTTGAGCCGGACAAGACTGCGCGGCTGCCGTGGCGTTCTTGGGGCAAGCTTGTTCGCTTCGCTTTCGATTTCTTCAACTCGTGCGTTTGTGGCCACCATCAAAAAGGGGAAGTCTTATGGCTCCTGGATGTACTCAAAGGACCATACGACACTCCTGTGCATCAGTTGGAACTGATGCACCCGAAGTCTAAGACTTCCATTGTCAAAGAGTAGGCAGGCCTGCAACCTGTGGAGCAATTTTGGGAACTTTTTCTTAGTTACACTACAGTCCATTCAGACTTGTTAGCAATTTCTCAATCAAAATCAAAAGTCTGCAACATGTCAAATCCGGCCTCTTGGCTACCGAATCATCATCTATATGTCGGTTTTGATGACCATTCAATTGACTTCTTCCGGGATGTCTGGGATCTCGTGAGTCTCATTTTCAGATGACGTCGTCAAGCATTTGCCCCTGCCCATGTCAATTCCCCTCGGCTATCGGGAAGGGGAGGAAAGGGGACTGTGAGGAAGGCTCCACGTGATGCTGAGCATTTGTGTCCCAGTCTGAACCAACCCTGAGTGATGAGGTCGAGTCAGACGTGCTGGAGAATCTGCAATTGTCCAGTAATGACTCGGCACAATTCTCTGTAGTACTTTTCTACTTCTTGCTACTCGTAGTTCAAAGCCTTGCATTCAGCGCTTGTGTACACATTCCGAGTAGAGAACACTCGGAGAACACAAAGGAGTTTACAAAACGAGGCCTGCAACTATGTACACATGCAATGATCAAAGCCGAAGTGCTGTAACGCTGCATTTGTGTTGACATTTGCACAAGACATGGTTTTACACGAGGTTCTCATGTTTCCTTCGCAAGCTCGATGGCCTTTTCTGCAGCTTCCTGGAAATCATCGTAAGCATGCAGAGGCAGCCCGCTCTGTGCGATCTGTCATACATGTTAGCGGGTGTTCGGTCACAACGCTCACAGTATACTCACAATCCTCTGCCCCTCCTCTTCATTCGTTCCACGAATCCTCACTACAACAGGCAGTCTCATCTCCAACTCCTTGAAAGCTAGAAGAATCCCATTGGCAATCATATCACCCAATGTCAAACCACCAAAGATATTGACGAAGATAACCTTCACTCTCTTATCTTGCAAGATGACCTGGAAACTCTTCTTCACAGTCTCACTCGTAGCCTTGCCACCAGTATCCAAGAAATTCGCTGCCTTGCCTCCAGCATCGGCCAGAGCATCGACAGTATTCATAGCCAGCCCAGCTCCGTTGACTAACGTCCCGATATTACCATCGCCTGCAAGTTTGATGTACACGATACCGTCTTTCTCGGCCTCTACTTCCTGTGCATCCTCGTCCTCGACTCGGCGAAGAGCATGAACGTCTGCTTGGCGCTTCGTGCTTCTGAACGCGGCATCGTCGAAACCAAAGTTCGCGCCAACGATTTTCAGGTCACCTAGTCGTTCCACGAGCATGGTCTCTAGCAAGAAAGCTTCTTTTTCCATGTACAGTTTGACAAGACCGTTGACTAGCCTCGGTAGTGACTCTTTCGACGACTCTCCTAATTGGAGATGTTTGGCGATCCCTTGGATTTGGCTGGTGTCAACTCCCTTCCTGTATTCAAAGGGAAATTTCTTGGCTTCAGAATGAGGGCTTTTAGGATCGCTTGCAGGGGAGGCGATGATACAGGGAGACATGTTCCTACGATCCACGCCAACGGCAAGAAGTCTCTTTGTTCCCTTACCAGAGTATTCAGATGCATTGAGCCCCCTTTCTCTGAGTAGGTCCTGCGCCAGATCCTCCCGAATATACAAATTCCTCTTCTGACTTGCAGATCCCACGCTGGTAAGTCCTCTTGACATAGGTCGTACTCTTCTCATCGTGTGCATACCTCTCCTTTGAAAAGCTCCTGAAGTTGCTGCACCACTGCTAGCTCGTCCAGAACTGCCTAGCAATTTCTTCATCGCGTCTCCTAGCTTCTCAGGATGGTTGACGACGGTTACTCCTGCGTCTTTAAGATACTTCATTTTGGTTAATGCATCGGGTTCTCCCGGTAAAGTGAAAGCTCCAGCATGGCCCATCACTCTTCCTGGCGCGGCATGGATACCTCCAATCACTGCTGATATCGGTCTAGGACCAACAATTAAAGACATGGCCTTATGGTGTGCAGAGATCAACTCACTTAGGATTTGACGAACGCTTCCTGTACTCTTTAATCCACTCAGCTGCTTGCATTTCCGCTTCTCCACCAATCTCACCGATCAGAATAATACCTTCCGTATCGTCATCATGCTCAAACACTTTGAGAGCATCAACGAAATTAGTACCGGCAAGCACATCACCACCCATGCCAATGCACAGACTTTGTCCAAGTCCTGCTCGGGTGGTTGAGGCAACGGCTGTTGTATGTCAGCAATCGCGGTCACCGTCAAAGCTCAACAGTCTACCTTCGTAACTCAGGGTTCCAGACTTTGCAACGATGCCGACACGGCCAGGCATAAAGCATGGGAGAGGTTGGAAACCGATTCTGCATTTTCCAATTGCAGATATGATGCCAGGAGCATTGGCACCCACGAATCTCGATTTTGATTGCGTTTTAAGGATAGAATGTATCTAAAAGTGTTCAGTAGTAATCTGAAAAACTTAAGAGCATGGGACCTACCCTCATGATATCATGGATAGGGATGTGCTCAGCCACTGCAATAATGAGAGGCACTTCTGCTTCAATTGCTTCCTCAATGGCCGCGGGTGCTTGATGAGCTGCAACATAAATCCCAGTCGCATCTGGCTTCAGTTTGTCCATAGCCTGTTTCCTGTTCTTTAGTCACAGCAAACGAGAATGATCCGACAGAGCATACCTCTCGAACAGATGGGAGGACTGGAAGTCCAAGATGCTCCCCATGTTTATTCGGCGTAACGCCTCCAACGATATTGGTACCCCAAGCTATTGATTCTTTGGCATTTGCTGTCGCCTAACCATTCCAAGTCAATACAATTATAGCAGAAGCATAAGGACTTTGAAGTAAACAAACATACTTGTTTGCCTGCAGCCACCATTAGCTAAATCGAAGTCCAAAGGTGGCATGGAGCCCGTGAAACGTACCAGTAAAACCTTGAAAGATAACTCGCGTATGTTCCCCAATCTTCAAATTGGAAATGGTATCCTCATATGATAGGTTACGGGATGAAATGCTTAAAGAACCATGTTTCCTCGTCACCCGGCTACCCCGCATAAGATGCTGTCGAATCATGCTTGCCGCAAAGTGAATGAATCGACAACTTTCTGATGTCTTGATAATCTATTTCTGTCATCTACAAACAAACGGACAAACAAACAAAACAGCGATCTAGTAAAAAGAATGAAAATGACAGTGAAGTCCATGTAGAGCCACCAGAGCCATTGATACCATGACCTCGGCCATCCGGCCATCGGAAAATAACCGGGAATAAAGAGGGGTTCTGGAGGCGCAGGGCGCTGACGGATTCACGTGTTTCTGCGGGGGACGCTCTGCAGGTGCGTTTCATCCCTGGCCCGGGGGCTTCAGTGCTGGCAGATCTGGAGCCGTTCTTCGGTAGTAGTGGCGGAGTACCTAGCTGGTAGGTGGTGGTGTTAGTGTTAGGGGACGGGACTTTCGGGCTTTGCCCATGAGGGATTGTCGTAAATTTCTGTCAGTAGAGTTGCACAACTTGGTGTATGATACATCAGGTAGCCTTGACTGGGCCTCGAGTTACAGACAGACACCAAAATGAGGCAGGTGCCTGGTGCCTACTTTCTCAAGCCTTCACGGCCAAACAATGTACCGCAACGGCTGAAATGCTCTGCACTGGCGATTCAAGAGTCACCTCCAGTCAGTGCCAGTGCCAGTGCTAGCCACGCGTGATATCCCCACCTACTCCGCAATCTGTGTCAAGGTGCAGTTGGCCTTGCTGGGCGACCTCGATCGAAGGATCTGCTCTGTTTTTGTTCTGTTCTGTTCAGTTCGCCGAAGAGTTTCATCTCCGTTCCTGCATAGCATATACTGTATACCAGACGCACCTCGAGCAATTGAGGATTGTACGTCCCCGCCCATCAGCCTATCAACATGGCAGAACCTAAAGGTTTGCAAGGTCCTCAACCCAACCACCCCTCTCGCACTGACCACTTCCAGCACTCGAATCATCTCTGAACAAGCTGTCCATAAACCCTCAGCCGTCCAAGTCTGCGAGCTCATTCAAGAAGAAGCAAGCTGTGTCCGAATCCTGGGACGACGAGGAACTCGAAGACTCGGGCGAAGATACGGATCGACCCCTCTCGCAGCAGCAATCTGCAGATTACCCCTCCGCTCCTCCACCCACTCCAATCTCCCCGTCTACATCGTTCGCCCGCGATACTACCTTCGTGAACCCGTATGGATACGGTGGCATTGATGGAGTGGCCGAGGCAAGAGGGGAGCGGCCCAGTTGTAGACCTGAGAAGACTGATGCTGTTGCAAAGAGGATGATTGCTGGTGCTTTAGGTGTGAAAGCTCCAAAGAAGACCGAGGAGCAGAAAGCTTATGACAAAGCCATAAAGGAGAAGGAAATCAAACGGAGGAATCAGGAAAAGGAAGCCGCTGCGAGAGCAAAGGAAGATGCCGAGCGAGCAAAGGCAGCCGTTTGGGATGACTAGAATTTTATGATTAGGGATGTATGATTGTTTTGGGCGACAGCTGGTGCATAGTTACGGCGTTAGGCATATGCACTTCATGACTGTGGGTACCAAGTAACGGGTCGAGGACCAAATAGCAACAGTCTCTGGGAAATGGTTCTATCCTTGTTTATACTTGAACGAACCTGTCAAGGTGGCGATTATGCGACTGTGTAAAACCTTTATTGAATGTCTCCCATCCGCGAAGGCAAGCATTGTGATGGTGGGCGGAATTCCCGGTGTACAAGGGATGCCTCTAGACCTCAATCCCCCCACAGAAGCACGCATGCAATGAGACGAGACGCCTTGCACGCCTTTGCAAATGAAATCCCTTTAGAAAAGCCCAGACCATGACCCAAAATGCAAATCAATCAACCTGTAGTTCAAATATCCATCCCCTTTCCCTTGCCCCGTATGCTACTGTCGTGTTCACTCATATGCAAGCCAATATCTACTAGCCTAGATACCGCCACCGATTTGCTCCTGGTGAACTTCGAGGGTGTCGCCGTCCGCCATGTCAAGCTGAAATGGATCATGTCAGATTCACCTTGCACAAAAAGATAGTGTATATTCAGAGTATGGGGGATAATGTCTTACTGTATCTGGACTATCCGTAGGTTGAACACGACTTCCGTCGAAGAGAAATCGGACAGAATTGGGCGCCTTTCCTTGTCGCTCGCAGAAGGCATCCATAAGCTTCTTCAGTTGAGTGGTCCGCTTGATCTTGAAGAACACCTCGTTGTTGTTGTCGGTGACCTTGATATTGAGATGCTCGCTGGCACCAGCTTCTGGCTTCTCCTGGGCACCAGGACTGCCATTATCATCAGAGCCGGACATATTGACCGTGGGTGAAAGTTTGAAGGGCAGTGTGTGAGTGAGGCTATCGCGTGTCTTAGTAAATGATGTGTAGGGAGTCTTGGGGTGGAAGGATTGGACCTACTACGAGGCGGAAGGTACGCTTTGAAGATTCCTGAAGATATGCCGCGAGTTCGTGTTGCGCGAAGAGGTGGAGGGTGGTTAAGGGAGAGGAGTATGTAGTGGGGTTGTAGTTGGATTCACGACGCGAAGCGCTAAAAAGCGAGGGGAGGCAGCGACGATTCTGGAATCTGATCTGGGTGGCGGCAAGTGTGACCAACAACGACTTCCAGCTTGGGCTTGACAATACTTTAGAAGTTCAGCAAACTTTCACTTCCATTGTCCTCTATTCCCTGCAAACCAGTTGGAAAGAATAGACCGAAATCTGCCTTTAGTCAACCAAGTTGACTGAAGTTCTTATGAGCTGATCTCAAGTTCACTGATCCTTTCCAATCATCCTTCGTTATCGCACGACAAAGTGTAAGAAGCCGCTGAAAATGGTACATCTATCTCATCCTTGCTTTTGAACTTCACGGATGGCTGCCTCGGTATCATAAATTGATTACCTATTCACTGACTCAATCACACAGGCATCAAAGGAGGATCTTACAACAGATCCGCCTTGTCATTCTCGCGCAGTACGTAGCCCTCATCTTCTTTTCACTTCACACCCTCCCTCCCTTGCTGACTGGACAAACTCTAGTGTGCAATTCAAGGTTAGACTTGCATTTTCAACCTATCACCCAAGAAAGACCGGCTGCTTAACGTTTCCACAGATTGTTTGGCCAAAAACTCATACAATGAATCTAAGTGCAGAAGCCAGGTCGATGCTCTTTATGACTGCTGCAACAAGTTCTACAAACGCAACGGAGATGATGCAAAATCTGTCAGCTGCCCCAAAGCAAATCTCTTGAGATTGAAGATGAAGCAGAGGGCCGAAGGATCAGGTGCTGCCTGACATGTGGTCTCTGAAATGCATCCTGGCAAGCTTGTACATAGATAGATGGGCCAGAGTGGTTCTCCAGTCCGGCGGTTTTGTAAATCTTCAAGTTTACAGTCCCTTCTCACTCCAGCAAAGGTCGAGGAACGGAAACAGGAAGAATCAAATTTTCTCTAGGCGATCATGAGCGCGCAGAGAGGTCGCGTGGACCTGAACAAGCAATGATGGTTACTCCGAAGAGGCTTATTCCGAGACTCTAATTAGATGGCCTTGACATTATGGGAGAAAAGAAGATTTCAAAGAGAAAATGAGTTTAAGTATAGAATCAAATCGTGCTCGCTAGACCTAAATGAGACTAGATGATGCTTTCCACCTGCAGTGCTGAGGTGTGGCTGCCTCGCCAGGCGCGCAAGGCTACAGGAGATTTTGACGCGCGACGGGACCTCAAAAGAACGCCAGCACCACCAGTACGTACCTGAGGTACCAAACCAAACCAAACCAAAGTCCGAAGTCAACGTCGACTAAGGTATTGGCCAACACTCAGGATAAAGAACCCTTAATTTGACCTTTGTTTACCTTCGTTCATCTTTGGCTTTGCCTTTGCCCTTTCTGCCATCATGGCGCCAATGACTCGGAGTCATGCACTCATTCCCCTTCCGCAGGGACGGCAAGCTCTTCCCAAGGTAAAGGTAAATAGCTCCTGGCCAAATAGCCCAAGATTTTGGCTAACTAGTAGCAGCAATCTCGCGACGCCAGTTGGCAGTTCCCCGGGGTAGGCTTATTATCCAAACAATACAAGGTGGTCTTCGGAACTAATAACACTCTGTGAAGTCCGACACGCGTTCCGAACGAGAGGTTTCAGAAGAACCTCCCTCCTCCTACGGCGAAGATGCAGAGATGGCGTCGCACGACCTTCCAGACGACGATGGTAAGCCCTTCAAATAAGCAAAGCAATTGGAAAACACGGAGCTGACTGCTTCATCTAGATTTTACCAAGCGAATCCCAGATCGAAGTGCCGAAGAGACTGAAGCTATTCTCCACCCACTCCGCGAGACCGCAAATCGCGTCGGGCGTGAAGTAGAGCGTTTTGCCGAAGTTCTAGATGGATACAACCCTCAGAGGACTACGGATCAGGATGAGCGGCATGATATGATGGTAGATCTGATTGATCTTTACCTTGAAATAGCTACAGAGACCGTCGAGAAGCTGCGTAACGTACATGCGCGTGAACGAGAGAAGAAAAATGGCATCCGCTGGAGGAAAAAGATGCGAGGCTTCGCAATTTCCCAAGACGATGATGAGGACATGGACATTGAGGATTCAGATGAAAAAGTTTCTCAGAATGAAGACCGAGTCACGACGCTCGAGGACCTAGAACGATGGGAGCAAGAGGCCCAAACCTGGGATTTATTACGGCGACTAGTTCACCTCCGGTTTCCTGCTCCAGGCAATTCGGGCCAGTCTTTACAGAAACATGCTGCCATCAATCAGTACTCTTCCGAGTATGAGCTTTGGGAGGATTTCCTGGAGAAGGATGACCTGGCCTTGGAACGCAAGACAGTTTTGCAGTGGTTGAAAGAAACAGCAGACGAGTCGGGGGAGGACATCGATGTTCTGGTACAAGACCTCCAACAAAATGCCGATAGAGGAGATATTATTGCAGCTGGGTGGATTCATACGAAGCACGCCATCAAGGGCTCGAAGTTGAATGTAGCGCAACAATCCGGCCAAATCGAACCTTTGATAACACAGCTTGATCCGGATGCGATGACTCGACAGAAGCGAAAGTTGCAGAAACAAGATCAATACTTCGAGCGCGCCATCTGGCTAGGTTGCTATGAGATGCTTCGGCGAGGCAAAACCTCCGCTGAGATCAGAGATTGGTGCACCGAACGAACGGAAGTTTGGAGAGCTGTCAGCATGAGCGGATTTCCCGATGAGAGATCAGAAGAAGATTTCGATTCAGGAAATCCTGAAGCCAGTGCTCTTTGGCGTCGGATGTGCTTCGCTCTCGCTCGCAAAGGTGGAGGAGATGACTATGAACGGGCTGTTTATGGTATTTTGAGCGGTGATATTCAAAGTGTGGAGCCAATCTGCCGAACCTGGGACGACTTTGTGTTCACCAACTACAATGCGCTATTGAAAAATCAGTATGACAACTATCTTCGGACCGCTTTACCAATTCGCCCGGTCTCACTTGCGACCTTGAACTTCGAATCATTCGATGCCGTACAATTTCATGGCGACCCTCGATCAGCCAGTCGAAAGCTCATCGATGCCTTGAAAACCAACCCGAAGACGGCACCAGAAACCCTGCAGCCCATGAAGATGCTCCAAGGAGTCCTAATCGCAGACCAATTTTCGCATTTCATTTACCAGCAAGGCTTGGCTCTCTCCCAATTTGCAAATGCCAACGGACATTCAAATCTCATTCCACCCAAGGACGAGAAACCGGAAAATGAGGATTTCACCAAGTATATCACCATGGATGATCATGACAGCTTGAGAGTCCTCACTCACGTCCTCCTGGTATTCATGGGTCTAGGTCTGGACCTTGGCGGTATCCTTCGAGTAACAGAAGTCGAGAACGTTATTGTTGCTTACATCAGTTTTCTTCGACTTGCCGGGAAGGAGGAATTGATTCCTTTATATTGCTCTCAACTTACAGGAAAACGGAAGTATGCGATTCTGTGTCGAAATTTGATCGATATCACAGACAACGACCAGCGGGTTACCCAGATAAGATTGATGAGAGAACTGGGGCTCGACGTACAAGAATTTGTCAGTTTGCAAGCACGATTCTTGCTCGGGGATTTCCCCGATGCAGTGTCCTCCTACCCAGCTTTGGCAAATTTCAAGCTTTTCGATGATGTGCATTCTGCCATCGAGCAGCCGCATCCCATATACCGGCGACCTCGAAGCGATTTCATTGGAGGGGACAATGATAATGTGTCGAGGACCGACATGCTTCTCATTCGAAGCATGGAATGGTATCTACTCGTGGATGGAATGTGGACCGAAACATTCACAATTGGCACCTTACTGTATCTTCGCTTCTTCAGCAAGTATTTCATGCTATTTCCCTTCAACCGTGTGCTAATGCCTTTCAGAAAATATGAATCTCAGTGCAGCTCGGGAACTGGCCATCAAAGCCAGGAGTTCAGAAATTGCGAAAAGCAAGACATCAGCACTTCTGGGGAAAAGCTTCGATTTCGCAGAACTTTGCAATGACAGAGAGGAGGATCTGACCGAGGTGCTAGATGGCTCGGCGGATGAAAAGAGACTTCTCAAGCTTCATTTACTAGCTGAAGCAAAGACATACCGGGAACTCGAGGCTCTTATTGAGTGCCTGGACAATGTAGAAACCTGCTCGTCTCTGGCAGCCCTTTTGGTTGAGTGAGTTCGTACCGTCCTCGACGTCCCGGCTACTGTCTAACTCGCGATCCAGGGATCAGACAGCCGCAGCACAGCAACAATGGCGAAAGGGACTCTCACAGTCATATGCGCCGATGCGTGCTTGTGTAGAGCCTCTCCTCAAGGGTTGGTTGCTAACATGTCAGAATGGTAATACATGACCTGCTTCAGGAATTATCAATGCTAATTCTCTCTGACAGAAGGTGCCGAAGCAGATCTGAAACAACTCAGAGAAGCATATCTTCCAGAAACGATACTTGCTTATATTGCACTCTTACAGTTCGGAGGCGGTGCCCTCACTAGAGATCTGCTCATGGAGTGCATGGAATTATCTGCGGTGGTAGCAGGAGAAGACTCGGATGTGCTTGAGGTCTTCATGAAGACAGGGCGGGTGAAGGAACTAGTCGAGGCGTTCGCTCTGGCCAGCAAGGATTTACTTGTCCTCACAGCGCACAAGGCAACTCCGGGTTCGAGAAGCAAGAAGCTGAGGAGGAAGGGATGGACTCCCGAACTTTGGAACGTGAAACCATAGATGTGGGGTGTGGATATTGATTCGGGTCAATTGTCAAACGCGGGGGACAAGCTATGATTGAGGACAGGAATTATCGCATTTGAGGTTGGGTTATGTAGAGAAAAAACTGCAAAGGTCCGTGGAAGGGGAAAGTGGAAGGCTTCGTTGAGGGGAGATTGTGTTGCTCAGCAGCCTCTCGTTCAGCGCTTTCCACCAAGCAAATCTTATATGCATGGGAGATGTGTTACATTAAAATTATGTACTTGATACCCAAGACGAGACGGGAAGCTCGAGTGGTCCAAGGACGTTCCTCCATTTCCAGCAAACACTGCGCCACCACTAGGCTCGTGACATCTGTCTGACCTCGCACTCGGCATTGACGGTTTTGCTCGGTCCCCTAAGAGGTCTGACTGACGAGGATCGTACTTGTAAGAGACGGAGCGGGATGATAGGATCCTTGCGCAAAATTGATGATGGCGAATCTGTGAAGTGAGTACAATATTGGAGGGCGGACAGAAGTCTGCATACATACTTTACATGTACATGACTGTACTTCTGTAGATTATTTCCTTGCTCGACTCTACAGCCATGCTCCTCGCATTTTCTTCGTAGTTAGTTGCCGATAATAACTCTCTCCGCCCTGATTAACGAGTCGAAGTACACTCCCTTGCACTGAAGACAATGACCCATTCGTATGATTTGTTTTGAGTGGATTTATTTATAGCCGTGCTGTCGGTCTCTACCTTCTCAGCTACTGTACTGTGATTGATTGTTGTTGGACCTGCCTCCCCCTCTGGCTCAACGTGATTAGCTGACAGGAGCCGCGCTAACACCCGCATGTTCTCTGGTCGCAACGAGCACCTTCAGCACACCCAGACGGAGCCTACGATGGCGATAGTTATCTCGACGAGGATCATTCAGCAGCAATCATGGCGACTGCTGCCGCGAGTCTGACGGGTGACAGCTCTTCGTACTCTCAATTTCGACCATTTGTCGGGGGGGTCACCAGCTCGTTCAATAACAGCGCCTGCGGCCACGCTCAAGCCCAGGCTCACGTCCACGTCCACGTCCCAAATGCTCAAGTCGATAACATGGATCAGAATCACCATCAAGACCAAACTTCTGGAGCTGGATCTGCGAGACCAATATCTCTCGATCTCACTCAGTCCAATTCGCCCAGTATGGCAGAGCTCGAAGCAGCCGAGCTGGCCTCCACCAAAGCTCTAATCGAAGGCGTCCTAGGACCGAATAAGGACGGCAGAGTCAGGAATCCTGTCCCAAGCAAGCTGAAGGGCAAGACGGATAATAAGCAAGGGAATTTCGGCGTCATGCATATGGGAACGAGCCCGGGAAAGAAGACTGAAGTTCAAGGTCAGGGGAGAGATGCTGCTGCAGAGCGCGACGCTGCGGCACGGCGAACGAGCGAGAATACAGCTTCTCGTGCGAAAGCTGCACAGTCCGAGAAGTATGTGCCACCAAAGAAACGCGGATTGGATGCCAGTCTGAACGCAGATTCACAAAGTCGCAATTCACCATTTGGAGGTTCACGCGATACCCAGAGATCGAGACCCTTGGCTCCGGATGAGACGAAGTCTGAACAAGCTCGTCTATTGACGCTTTTGAGAAGCATCAATCCTGTCACAGTGGTGGACCAGATATGCAAGGCAGTGGCCTACTTTGGAGGGATTCCTGGAGCCCCTCCCCCCGAGGATGGAATCTTCCCAGAGAGCGCGAATACTAGAGAAACAGGAGCATTGTTTATTGGGTGGCTGGCAGAGATATTTCCCGACCTTACGCCAAAGAGCCCTGAAGTCTCAAAAGACCATGCTGCAAAGAAGAAAGGACGGCCGTCGAAAGGTATGAAGGAGACGCCTGCGGCTGAGTCTGCGGAAGCTCCAAACTCGAGGAATGGGTACGGTTACGGACCAGCAGTTTCTGCCCCGTCTTGGGGGCTCCCGCAGTCTTTAGCATTGGTTAATACACCAGTGGCAGCGAATCCAATATCTCTTGGTGAACCGAAATTCCAAATCCCCGAACAATCCCTCGAGCAACCATCTCCAACAACGCCTGCCAAAAACCAGGCGGAGGACAGCTCATCTACGAACAAACGAAGAAGAGGCAGGCCTAAAGGGTCACGGAATAAAGGCAAGGACGGTCAGCCAGATGCAGAGGCAGCCAACATGACCGATGGCCAGAACCAGGTTCAAGCAGCTGCTCAATCTCCTCAAGTACAATCTACAACTGCCAAGGTCGCAGAACCAAGCCCTGCGATGGCTACAACAGCCAACCCACTGGCAAATTCTTTTGGGTCAAGCTCGAACACTGCACCTAAGCCTGTTTCGAACACCAAAATCCAGAACAATCAATATCCTGGGCCGCAATGGCAAGCAAGTAATCAGCTCAACCAAACTAGCAGTGCTGCGATGGTTGCTCCAGGTGATGAGTTGAGCCCAGAGGAACGTGCCGTATTGGAGGCATTCAGACATCATCCCCCTGACGGTGTTCAACAAGTTCAGCAAGTTATGCCATCTCCAATAGTACCTACGAAAAGTGCACCTCCCGAGACGGGTCAGAAGAGAAAACGTGCTCCTGCAAAACCTAAAACTAACCCAACTCCTACTCCGAAGTTTTCAGCTGAGAATCTGCCACAAACGAATCATCCGCCCATTCTTCCTCCAGGTCGAGAAAACTCTATGGGGGTCGCAAAGGATGCTCTACAGTGGACTTCTGTCGGGTCTGCTACTGCTGCTACTGCTGCTGCTACTACATCTAATAATGCTTCTACAACACCAACAATACCACCTGCGAAGCGTCCTCGCCAACGTAAGCCCAAGGCTCCGGCTAATCCGGATGCTCCGTCTCGAAATCAGACTGCATCAGTTGTCAGTACTGCGACCCCTCCAATACCGCCAAGCACGATTCCAGATTCCCAAGCATCGGCCTCTCAGCAAAGTATACAACAGAGTGTTCCACAAAGCATTCAAAAGAGCATATCCCAGACTAACTCAGTGTCCCGGCCAGCTGCGGAGGGTCTAGAAGCTCATTATAATTATTTCCAACAGCAGCAGCAGCAGAATGGCCGAAGCAATACTCCAACTATGCCTCAGCAGCAAGTCCAGCAGCACTCTCGCCAGCACTCCAAACCACAATCAGTCACGCCCCAGCAATCTACCCCACAATTGCAACAGCAGAACCTGATGCAACATCAGAAATCGCAGCAAGGCCAGCAGACTACTCAGCAGCCAAGCCAGCGAGACGACAGCCAGAAGATGAACCAGTCAAGTTCTGCCCGGCCCTCATCCACAGGTTTCTACAACCAAGGGAGCCAAGCAGCTTCGGCGACGTATACTCAGCAATACCCGTCTCATCAACCTTCACAACTCTATGGTACACACCAAGCCTCTCCTCAGATGAGCAATAGCACGAATAACAGCTACCGCACAAGCAGTACTCATACCATGGCTCAAGCGTCTCCACAATTCTCTCAGGCGGAGAACGCGTACAGGACGTCTAGTCCGCACACCCTTGGCCAACCTTCTCCATCTTTTTCTCAAACAAGCACCAACTACAGGAATACGAGCACACATAACCTCGCTCAACAGTCGCCTGCCGTCACGCAGGCAGAAAATAGCTACAGAACTCCAAGTACTCATTCTATAGCCCAACCATCACCCTCGTACACCACCGCTCGTTCACACTCCCAAAGCCAGCCGTCTCATCAGAGCCATTATAACCATTTTTCGGATTCATCATACATTGACCTGCCGACACTGGAATCCCTTGGTCATTCCGGCAGTAATGGCAATACCAGTGTGGGCCTAAGTAACAACACTTATGGTACCACTGGAGGCTTCGGACAGGGAATTGCAGTTGGACTAGGAAACTCCAGATCCTCAGCCAGCAGCAACAGCCTATACGGCAGCACTTCTGGTTTGAGCAACCCGTACGATGCTGGTGCCAACGATCTCCTCAGAGGCGTGGGTGTGTCCCGCTCGGGAAGTAACAGTGCATACGGCACGTCGAACAACAGTGGCTCGGCGTACGGAACGTCCGCTTCGAGACTGAGCAACTCCTTTGATCCAACGAATCAAGAGGACATGCGAGAGCAGTTACTAAGAGGCTACGGGCGTCGTTGAGATACCCCTTGATTGATTGACCGATTGCATGATTTGATTGATACCACTTTTTGAATAGCCACGGAACATATGGTCGGCAGGTGAACGTCGAATGCATGAACGGAACGCTATACTTGTAAACTGAGGAGGCGAACAGGAAGGCGAAATTGGGCGGCGTTCTTTCATAGCTTGTGTTTTTCGGGTTCACGAACCTTCGTATTTGCTAAATATAATGACGGGAATTTGGGGGAACCAGGGGCTCAATCAGCTTGATGGAAAAATTGGGTTGGGTAGGTGGACAGGGCGGAGAATGAATGGGCAACTCACAAAATAGGCGTGGAACGATTTGACGTCGTAGTCGGTAGTGAGTGACGCTTGTTCAGAAACACATAGGAGGGATACTTTGGTCTACAACACATACCGAGAAAATTGCCACGGATCTTATTGGCATCGTATGATTGTGAAATTGAAATCGAGCTTTCGAATTTGAGGTGCATCCAGATGTGCGAGAGCTTTCATATATGACGAAACTTATATGATATCTATATTCCCCCAAAAATGCCCAATTTCCTGAAACTCCACGGCGGTGCTTCGGCGCTGCTGCTGTCCCAACGTACAGACACAAAAATAGCCGACCACGATCCCCTAAATGAACAGAATGTAACGCCTTATAAATGCTGCTTTCTTCCTTTCCACCTAGTCTGATACGCCTCCAGGGGCTCCCATGCCCTCTTGTTGTTCCGTATTCACATTTGTTCGTAGTGGAGTTTCAGATGTCCAGTCATCAATTTCCATCCCATTATCTTGGATAAGATCGAGCAAGACTTGTGTGTTCCGCTTTATATCTTGTGGCCGGGGCACGATCTTTCGTTCCAGTATCAGGGCTTCGGCTGTGTGCATCCAGATGTTGGAGAGGTGTTGAAGATCTGGGAGCAAGAGTCTGAGCTGCTCACGTGAGAGAGGACTCATGGGCGGTCCGGCTGCAAGACTGCTGTGGAAGACGAGATTGTCTGTAGAATGCCGCCGGCGAGAAGCTTGACAGGATGGCTTGACGCAGAACCATTCTCGGCAACTGGTGGCGTCGTGATTGGTGGTGTCTGATGATGAGGCTTCCCCCGCTTGCTTCGACTTCTTGCGGCCGAGATGTGTTATCAAGGACATCTTTGACTTGGGGGCTGCATCCACAGGACTCCTGGTTATCAAGCCGTACCAAGTGTCGACTGCTGCGCGGCGAGCATTGTACCCTTTCGTCTCCCAGAACCTCTGCGCTTGGCGGAGTCCTCCGACTGCTAAGATGGTGGCGTATACTTCATCCGCGGGTCGATCCTTCAAGTAACCCTTGATCGAACGCTCCAACGTTCCAACATAAGACGGTGGCCGCAGCCGTCGAGAGAAAGATGACACCACCAGGGGAAATACCTGATGGACTCTGAGTAATGTTTGGTCATCATACAAAGCCATCACCTCGGCCTCAATGGGGTTCATGGTGTAGGCTTGATGGTGTAAAGGAGGGTCCGTCTGAAGTCGCTGAACGTGCATGTCGCGATACGTTTCGAAAAAATGAAAAAGTGTGAAGACGAGAGGCATCAGTCGTTGACGCATCCGCCTGTGTTGTGGTTCAAATTCCTGACGTAGGGCGTCCGTATTCCGCAAAAAGATCTCTTTCGTTGCTTGTGCTGCAATCATTGTAGATAATTTCTCGGCGACATGTAGTCGATGCCATATGCTACACAGGTAATGCAGGTTGATCCAAGCGGGATCAGGCAAGGGGTATAATCGTAACGCATACGCAGGCAAACTGTTGTTAATATGATAGCGAGCAATTGTAGACTCGTTCAATGTCACAATGGTGTGAAAAGACTTGGATACTAGTCTGAGAGTAAGAACACTATGTATCGGAAGGGGCGCAATTATTTGAGCTTGAAGCTCGTTTGGTAGAGCAAGAAAAAGGTCACTCAAGTTGAAACTAAACCGATCAGCATTTCTCTCAGGTTTTGTGAAGAACGACATACTTCTGGGCCGCGACGGGGTCTACTGCCAGAATCTCCTCTTTGTGTTCGACGATCGAAGGAACTTTGTGAATGACAGTAACCTTGGAGGTTAATCTCCCAAACGAGCCGGTAAAACTAGGACGGCGTTGTGTTCGCAATGCTGTGAGATCGTGACCTAGAGAGCGTTTCTTCTGCTCGCTGGGTCGTAGTGTAAGAGGCGGCAGATCATTGTCGAGAGATCGCTGTCGCCCCAAAGGTAGAGTAAATGTAGGGCCAGTCGGCAACGGAGGAGCGGTTGCCGTTACTGTTGAGGCTTCCGATGTGGAAGCAACATTGTCGGAGGGCTCATTGAGCTGCCTTAATTTACTGAAGTATCGCTCCGACGCGAACTCGGTTATGTGAAGAGGATCCATGGTGTCCTGCGTTTGGCTGTTATGCCATCCGGTCGCAGGGGTGAGATTATGTGTAATTGGTGAAGCATATCAGGATCGAGAGGGACGACGCTCTTCACAGGAGGGTCGTCAGGATCGCGCACACGGCGTCGAAGGATTGAAAGACGTCGTCGTACGTTCGATGCTCATGCATCGTGAGATTGAAGAGGACAGGCCACAGCCAGATCAGGTCGATGGAAGCCGCGGCAGCGTGCCCAGTGATGAGGAGTGGGATTCGAGGACAGTGATGGGGAGGATGGACGATGCACAGTCCAGTCCAGTACAGATCCGTAAGAACAGTCGGCCAAAGTGTGACTTCGGAGTCTCGCTCGAGGAGAGTTCGAATGTAGGTAGCGACTGATTCCGGAAGAGATGGGAGAATCAACAATCAGACGAAGCCAATCCCAGCGTCCGGCTCAAATGCGTCCGTCCGGGTCAAACAGTCAGTCGAAGGGCTGCTTGCTCGTAACTCGATTGATTGTGAGGAGAAGAAATGCCGTGTGGTCTCGGGGGTGCCAGTCGTATCGGGATAGTCGTCTTTTGTCGTCGTAGTCGCAGAGTGGTGCTTGGTTCGTGGTGGGGTGTGAAGTATGTCGAAGGAAGAAGAGTCGAGAGTTGTGAGGTGTGAGGTGTGAGGTGTGTGGTCGTTGCAACATGCAGGTGGTTTGGGCTTGGGCTTGGGCTTGGTTGTATGGCTTGCTTGGGCTTGGTTGGGGTTGGGGTCGAGGTCGCTGATTTTCGGGCTCGGGCGGGCAAAAAGGCGGCGAGGGGCCACCGAGCTTTCAGCACCTAAACAGCATCCTCATCCTTGAATAGGGTAGGGTAGGGTCACGGCGGCAAAGGAAAGGGTGCAGCGACGGGTAGGTAGTAGGGTAGGGTAGGGTAGGGGAGAAAGTAGAGGTAGGGGTGCGGAGCACAGCAGAGCGAGCCTGAGTTTCGCTAGGTCTGCCTCTCTCTCTATCTACCTCCGTAGGTATCTCTACTATTCCTTGTCCTCCCCTCCCCTCTTCTCGCCTCCTCTGCTCTCTTCCTTTTCCTTTCCTTTTCCTTTTCCCCCTGGCTCCCTGTCACTCCCTGGTATCACAACCCCGTTGACAACCATAATTGGACCGGTCCTATTCTTTGGTGGGGAATTGCAGCGTTCTGGCCGGCCTATCTACTGGTAGTGAGGTGTGGACTCTGTGGAGTGTGGAGTGGAGTGCAGCGCAGTACAGTGCCCAGGTGCGGTGGAGACACTGAGGTGGAGAGAGACAGCCGCGACCACCCCCCGCAAAATGTTAGACCAGCCTGGATAAATACCCCAATGGGGCCAAACTCGAAATAATGAGGCCGAGAATGCGCAGACTGGAGATGCCATCCGGCCCTTCGTTCGGTCGTGATGGATCACGGTACTTTATCATCTCGCCTGTTCCTCATTTGTCTCTACTTTTGCTCTGCTCTTCAAACTCTGTTGGCTTTTTTCTTACTTTACTTCATGGTACTACTGATCTGTAGGGGATACCATGACTAGAAGACCCGAGTTGCTGCCGTAGTTGTCGAAGGTCGGTGGGGATGGAGGAGATAGCGCAAAAAAGTAGCCTGTGGAGTGAGGCAAAGTGGAGGAACGGGTTCCAATTTTTCATCTCCATTTTGCTGTCATACTGGAGAAAGGAAGGGGAAGGGGAAGAGGGAAAATTTGGTCCATTGCGGAGAGGTGCTCAGTTGCTTTCTGGGGATCTGGAGACTGGAGATGAAATGCCGCAGCTCTGTACTATCGTACTTCTTACTGACGAGCACCAGCGTTTATTGTACCAGCTCTCTACCTCTCAGGAGGGCCTGCAGAAATACTTTTGGTACGGCATGCCATTGGATTGTAGAGATGATTTCATAGGTACTGATTTGAAACACGAACGGAAGAGACATGCGTAAAAGAAAGTCGGCGTCGCAGACCACCCTTTCCAAGCACTTGCCTCTGGCTGGCGATGATAGCTCTTCATCTACCGCTTCCAAATTCATGCTGTACCCGATCCAAACAAACAAAAACAATATTGGTCCAGGAAGTAGAGAAGTTCCAACTTTCCTTCCTCACATGGCATCGACGAGGAAATTGATCATGATGCCATGTCCATGCCATGCCATGCCTTGTCTTGCCTACTGCCGAGCTGATATAAGCTCATCTTGCTAATCTTTAGCCAATATCAAGACACGATGCAAATCGCAGGTGCCGAGCGATCTTCTCCCTTTTTGCTGGAATCCTGGTCTCCCAAATGCTCCCCTTGATCCTTATCTTTCCTTATATTTCCTATTCGTCCAGATGGCAGATATTAGAGCCCCTTTTAATTTCTCCATCTAGCGATCTGCGGAGAATTGACTTCACTGCAAGGCCGAGTTCAGAGCGCATTTGGAGTTGGTCTGATTTCGATCATTATTCATTATATAAGTACTGCCTTTTGGTAGTGATTGGCGTTGATGGTAGTGGAGGAGGTGGTACCTAGTGGTGATCAATTCGGTCTTATTGCGGCGTAACGTAAAGAGGTGCAGCCGAACTGACGGAGCGCGCTACCTACTTGCATGCATCGCCATGCCCCATCCGTAGCAGCCGCACGAGTAGAAGTTCAAGCTAGAGTGAGTTGCCAGAATAATGGTGGAAGCTGAGGCGGAGAGAAATGAAAGAAAACAAGGTTTCTAGGAGATAGACAGATGAATGGATGGAGAAGTTCTCCTGCCATGCTTCTGGATCTCTACAGTACTTTGCTTTGAGTTTCGGGGTGGCTTGAAAACATGAACAGAGGTGTTGGTGTTGGTGTGGGTAGCACCGTCAAAGGCCGCCACATATTTATCTATACTTATATTTATATTTATATTTATATTTATATTTATATTTATATTTATATTTATATTTATATTTATATTTATATTTATATTTATATTTATATTTATATTTATATTTATATTTATATTTATATTTATAT
>Ga0207879_100097_pt1 | contig 159264 bp, 161 predicted proteins | sample LinPmetageLP24_FD_184045 | JGI IMG/M metagenome (GOLD analysis project Ga0207879, IMG submission 184045) | Marine viral communities from the Pacific Ocean - LP-24 (SPAdes) | ecosystem: Environmental > Aquatic > Marine > Oceanic | place: Pacific Ocean | collected 2009-08-30 | reverse complement strand
CCCCCCATTAACTGCTCGCATCGATTATTGGTGATGAATCTGCAAATGGCTGTCTAGGGAAACGGCGCAGGATGAATTTCGTACAAAGAGACATCAAGATGTCCAAAGCTCGAAGGAAACTTGATGGATTTGGAAAAGGGTCCATCAAGTGGACAGACTTGAATCTTGAACGCCGAAGTAAGGAATATAACTTGAGGCCAGAGAATGGCCGGAAGAAAGTAGGAAAATGCGAGCACTGAAAGGGAAAGCACAAGTTGGAAACATGGCACGATCCGTCCTTAATGATAAGAAGGGATCAGAGGAAGCTGGATGCGTTTCTGCTTCCATCTGTAACAGCCCATGATAGAATACAGTGCCGTAGCAAGTCAACCTTCTCAAAAATAGTCAGGCACGTCGTTCGAATAAGAATGGCATGCCAAAACTTAAGGTTCTGACGGGTGGAAATCGAGGAACAGGAAGAGTCTTAGCTTCGCTCTCTTCAGCCGTGTAGTTAAGAGGTTGAGCGAGGAGAGCCGATACGGCCGAGCCAGCTCGCCAAGGTCAGGGTCCCGCCGTCAGGGTTCTGGTGGTTGCTGATGAAAGCTTGCCGAGTTTTCTGCGTGGAGACTCTGCAGAACCTCCCACGTCATCAACGATGTTTTACTTTGCCGATTTGAATTTCCTCGATGATTTCTCATCATCGAAGGTCCCCCTACCATGATCTTGTTTTACCGGACTCGTGAAAATTGTGTCGAAGTGTGGATTTGTTGCGTATCCTAATTACTAAGCATCTCCGAAGGATCTTTGGTGGCTTGGGGTTTCTCCGACGTCAAGCCTTGAAAGCTGGCTGCTGAACAATCAATTAGCGACGACAGTTGCAGACCTCCTGGTTTGATGATAGGCACGCCATGCATCCTAGATGCCGAAAGATGGCGCCGCAAGGTAGGTGGGTAGGTACATAAAGCTTCTCCCCTCTGCAAGTCGAATTTTATTTCCTCATACCACTTTCTCAATTGCAATTGACACCTCAATCATCCCACCATCTACCCCTCCATACCCCTCCACACACTCACATATCCCAATATGTCGTCCTCCAACCTCTTCAAGCCTCTGAAACTGGGCAACGTCGAGCTCCAGAATCGCGTCGTCCTGGCACCACTTACTCGATTCCGTGCAGACGACGCCCATGTTCCTCTCCCATTCGTACCCGAATACTACGCACAACGTGGCTCCGTTCCAGGCACGCTCCTGATCACCGAAGCGACATTCATCGCTCCCAAAGCAGGCGGTTACGGAAACGCCCCCGGAATTTGGTCGGCAGAACAGATCGCTTCCTGGAAGAAAGTCACCGAAGCCGTCCACGCAAAAGGCTCCTTCATTTACCTACAACTATGGGCGCTTGGCCGTGCTGCTGATCCCACACAACTGAAGAAAGAATTGGGACCAGACGCTGAAGTCAAGAGTTCAGGCAATGTTCCTTTCGAGGGCGGAGCTACACCTACACCTTTGACGGAGGAGGAGATCAAGGAATACATCGGGCTGTATGCTCAAGCTGCGAAGAACTCGATAGAGGCTGGCTTTGATGGCGTGGAGATCCACGGCGCCAATGGCTACTTGATCGATCAGTTTACTCAAGACAATGCGAACAACAGAACGGATGCTTATGGTGGAAGCGTAGAGAAGAGAGCCAGATTTGGCATTGAGGTCGCCAAGGCTGTGGTCGAGGCTGTTGGTGCGGATAAGACTGGTATCCGATTGAGTCCATTCTCCACGTTCCAGGGAATGAAGATGAAGGATCCTAAGCCGCAGTTCTCGTACCTCGCGCAGGAGCTGAAGAAGTTGAAGTTGGCGTATATCCATGTCGTTGAGTCGAGGATATCAGGAAATGCTGATGTGGAGACGACGGAGAAGATCGACTTCTTACTTGATATTTGGAACAACCAGAGTCCAGTCTTGGTTGCTGGTGGATTCAAGCCAGATTCTGCCAAGAGGGCTGCTGATGAGGAGTACAAGGACAAGGACGTCCTGGTTGTTTTTGGGAGATATTTCATCTCGAACCCGGATTTGGTGTTCAGACTTGAGAAGGGAATTGAGTTTACGCCGTATGATAGAGAGAAGTTCTACAACAAGGGAGAGAAGGAAGGGTATACCACTTGGCCATTTAGCAAGGAGTTTGAGGCGCAGGCAGCAAAGTTGTAGATTCATAGACAGATTTGTTAGAATAGATCGTTAGACCGGATACCACAAAGAAGTTTACATTAGCTCATTGCTAGAGCAATGTTCATGTTATCTCTGTTTTTTTTTTTTGGTCAATCTTTGCTAGCGTGTTTCGTTTCGTGAATTTCGCGAATGTCTTTCTGCATCGTTGATTTTACGCGACTTTTCAGCTTTGTTACGAACCCGGGCCACAGCCTCGCCAACACGCAAAACAACAAAGGTGCCACGCCTCGAATAGCAACCACAAGCACGATGAGCAACCTTGAGGGAGTCAGGGAGACTTCCGCTATGTTGACAAGAGTCCCTGTTGCTAGCAGTGACCCGTCTACAAGTTCAATACGCATCACCGATATGGTCGATCTCACTTTGAGCGACGACGAGAGGAGACCAGATGGCCAGGAAAAGTACCAAGATCAGGACGACAACGATACCAACGGCGATTCTGATAATGATTCTGTTCTGGTCATGCCTGACGGCCCCACGCCTCCTGCTCCAATCTACAATGCTCCCCTGGACATGGACGCCTTTCAACCTGACCTCATCCTTCCATGCGAGATCGAATGGCCATTCATCTTGAAAGTCAACAAAGATACTCCCGGTCACCTCATTACACTTCAGTTTGTCGACCCATCACTATTTGGACGCCATCTAGAAATCTTGAACCCTCAAATCCGCTTCACCACTGCTCAGTACAAAGCTGCCTGGATCTACGCCGTCAATCAATGTAGAGATAAAGTAGACTTGACCGCTACTCTTGCAGCCAACCCTGGTTTAGATCAGTCCAGCTTTGTCAAACTGATTGATGATGAGTTCGAAAAGGTGCTCGTTAATGTACGTATCAGCAGAGACAGGAAACCTCGAAATACACTGACTTTGACCTAGGATCATGGAGTCGACTACCAGACTCGAGCAGAAGAGCTCGAAGCAATCCGCACCGAGATCAAGCGTACCACAGGCAAAGAACACGAGAAGATGCTTAATGTAGAGAAGAAATTGAGCAACGGAAGCGTACTCCAAAACTACAACACCATACTTTCGACACAGACACTGATATCCTTTAGACCAAAGCCAAGAGAAGAATGAAAAAGAACGAGATTAAAGCCCTGAAGGCAGCTGCCGATAGCCAAGCTAGAATCCTTGGTCGCGGATCTCCCACTTGACACATTGCCAGAGTCATGTACGAAAACTTTCGCGCCAGCAAGTGGGTGAGGCACCTTCATTTCACCAAGCTAGGAGAGTGACCTTGGACCCAGATGGTACGTGGTATACGGTAGCCAACACCCAACCGCTTCCTCGCGAAAGTATGCTGGACTCGAACACCGGCGGTCATTCTTCATTGTCAACCGCGGCTGTGGATCACCCTATGTCCGGTCAGGCCTTGCATCGAGTTCAAGCAGCTCCTGCACCGCCACCAACCCTCATCCCCGCCTCATCCTGGTACTATCCATCCGAATCCCAAGTATCCCGAAACGTCAGCACCGGATCCTCAATCCCAAGCACCATGGATTTCACCCCCTTCAATCCCTACACGCCAACCCGCTTCTCTCGCAACGATATCCTGTACAACCGCCCAGCGTCAGATTACACCTCTGCTTCATCGAACCACGATCCCTACCGTCCACAATACAACACCAACTCTCTACCTCGCCGTCCCCGTTCTCCATCAAGTTGTAACTTCAACTTACCTCGCCGAGCAAATCCAGATTCAAATATAAATCTAAGATCAGGACACACTCATCCCATCGCCTACAACTCCTCGCCATATTCTCTTACACTCACACCTACACCTGCTTCGTTGCCTCCTCATCCTCCTCCTGGTCTTAGTCATACGCAGGCTTTGACACCGATTTCTACGTCAATGTACTCGAAGTACGCATCTCCTGCTTATGATATTCCAGGACGAGGAATGGGCCCGGAATTTGACAGGGGCGTTGCGGGCAGAGACAGAGGTCTAAGAATAGGAAGTAGTATTCGTAGTCGATGGGAGGAGAGAGATGATGATAATGTGATTGTGAAATTGGCCAATAACGAGGATGGAGATGTTGCGATGGGCGGCAGTGGGAGTGGAAGTGGATATGAGATGTTGCCGGAGAGTAGAGATGAGCATGAGAAGTATTATGTTAAGAAGCCGATGGTGGGCGATGAGGATGAGGATGAGGATGGCGGGTCCTATTCTTGAGGTCGGAGAAGGGCTGGAAGGGTGGAGTGGAGATGTGCTTTAGCGATGTTTTGCTTTGTTCATTTTGCTTTGGCGCAGATTGGTGGTCTGCATGGGGTATACCTAGGTATTGCGTGAATGGATAGATGCTTGCGTTGTACTTGAAGTGGGTGGAATTGTTGTTTTGTTTGCGAATTAGCGAGCGAGCGAGCTAGTGATACCCAGACTGAGCATTTGCATGATGGACAACGAGCAATGAAAGAATCAACGAATGATGTATGGATAGAATCTCTTCAAGTCATAATAGAGCCTGGGGAGGCATGAAAGACATTATTGCAGTTTTTGGTGAAATTCTGTCAATTTATTTGATTTCTTCCTTCAGCATGCAGCTTTGTGATGTGACGGGTGAGAAAACTAGGGTATATGCAGCACAACACAAGAATACAACGCCGCCATATCTAGGACAGCCAGTCACTCCAATCATACCATCTCCCCGCCGCAAGGCCACTCAATCTACACACCATTCACACCATTGAACACCCCGGGCCCAGCAGCCGTACTCTCCAATCTCGCAACCAACTTCTTAACATTCGTCCACTCTTCATTCCTCGCGCTCTCCTTCCCACCTAGATCAGGCCCAACCTCAAAAACAGTAAGCGTGCCATCAATCCCTCCTGTAGCGAGTCTTTTGCCTTCCGATTCTTCCCAAGAAAGTTTATTTAGACTCTTAGCCATCATGCTTCTCCCTCCCTTCCGACCGCTAGGCGATACCTTGGCGAGCGGGACTTCCGTATCCACAGTGATATCCCAAACCTCAAGATTTCCAGCTCCGTCAACGAGGGAGAAGACACCGGGTTTGACAGGCGACCATGCTGCGTCGTAGACGACGTCTTCGCGAGTGAAGTCGAGAATAGGGACCACGGATTGGCTTTCGCCTGTGATGCCAGTAGTGGAAGTTGCTGCTGGGGCGCGGACTTTCCATAATTTGACGCTCCAGTCTAGAGAGGATGAGAGGACGAGATCACCGAGATCGACGGGTCCGCGAGCAGGGTGGAAGTCGAGGGACATGACGGGCCCTGCGTGTCCTCTATAGCTGACGCGCTGGTCGACACCTGCCTTTGCGCCGGCGCGGTCGTACCGGTGGCAGGGGAAGATGGTGCCTTCTTCGGAGCCGACGAGGAAGTAGGTCGGGTCGGTTTGCGGGAAGGCCATGCAGGTTGGGGAGAGGTCTTCGGTTTTCGCGGGAGGCGGTGTGGTTAGGGTGAGGAGTTCTTGGGGTTGTGCGAGCATGTCGACTGTCCAGCCACAAACAACGCCGTCGGTCGAACAGGAGATGATGTTGTTTGCGTTTTGGGTGCCGACGATGTCGACGGAGTAGACGGGGTGAGTGTGGCCGGTGCCGGTGAGTGGTGTTTTTTGGACGGGCGCGGATTTCATTCGGGTGTCCCAGAGGAGGACCTGCCCACTGTAACATCCTCCTATAATGAGATTTGGGTGGAAGGGTGAGAATTTGGCGGCTAGGACATCTGATTGGGCGTGGAAGACGAACTCGGGTCGGTCGTGGAGATGCATATTCCAGACTTGGACGAGGCCATCAGGATCATGGGGTGCTGAGGGGTTCTTCGTATATGCTGCGAGTACCAATTCGGGGAACTTGGGAGAGAAATTGATGTCGCTGATCATTCTCTTCTTCGACCACCGCTCATCGTAGAACTGAGCAACCTCTTTAACACGCCGCCGGCCTTTGCCTCTCGTGTTTCCATACTCATCATCATCGTCTTCGACTCCGTTTTGGCCACTAAGTGCATAATCTGCCAAGATATCATATTCTTGATCCAGGGCCCTTTCAATAACCTTGCTAGACCTCTCCACAAAATCCATAAAATCGTCTGACGAGGTGACAGCATTGAGTTCTTCGTTTGTAAGAGCTCTTGCGGGGAAATTTGCTGTTCCATTTGTTGATGTGTTCAGGGGTCCATCCACAACTAGGTCTCGAGTTGCTTTGAGCTCTTCCTCAATCTCCCTCCTTAGGTTCTCTCGCAACTCGTCTTCCCGATCCCGCTCTCTCCTGCTCAGCCGTTTACTGGGGGTAGATGTCGCTGGAGTCTCTCCTTCATCATTGTCTGAATCTTCAAAAGCCTTGGGCCTAGACGTTTGGGTGCCCCATTCTTCTGTCGTTTGTACCCCTTTACTGTACGAAAAGACCTCCTTGACTGGTGATGGTGGGAATTCGTAGACTGTGGCCAAAGGAACGGTGGAAAGTGTTTGTGTGGAAATCGAAAGTGTCTGTGGTTGATTCTGCAGTTGACTGATAGATGGTTCTGAATTCTCATTGCTGAGTTCCCCTGCACTTAATACACTGTTTGGGCGACTGCCTTTTCCAGCCGGAGAACCAGCACCTCCAGGTCCCGTTGATCCAGGCCGACTCTTGTCTACTAATATTGAGGAGATGTATTTGTCTAGTTCCTCGCGATTCTCTGCCCGGCTTGGAGTTGGAGCTATTAACTATTGAAAATCAGTACCTCTAGGCCGTACATTGGGAGAGATATGTACATCACTCGAACTTCCTATACTCTGGCGGCTTGACGATATTTCCCTTGTGCGAAGCTCCCTCTGCCTCTTCAACTCTGCGAGCTTGGCCTTCTTTGCCAGAATCTCATCTCTGCGTTGTTGCATCATGTCTGCGACAGATGCCCATCTCGGGGCAGGGCGCTGTTTGGACTCTTTGAATGATCGCAGGTGAGTTTAGTCCCAGATTTCGAGGAATGTAAGTCTGAGAGGAAGGGAGAAGTGAAAGGGCGCAGAACTCGATAGTGTAGAATCGGAGCAGAATATTTGTCAAGATCCCCTTTCTGTTTGCATTGTCGCGTTGTCGAGACCCCTTCAAGTGGTTTCGCGTGCCATTAAGTTTGGGTCACCGTAGTTCGTAGTTGGCGTTCGCAAGATCCCGGGATGAGCTTTGAGATTCTCCGACCAGCCCAGTCTACGACAAAAACATCTCAGCTTCGCATCGTCCACAACAACACACGGCGACTCCCACAGCTGCGACAGCCTGTCAATTGATTCACTTGAACACATCGTATTTGTGTTCACTCTTCGCCCTCCGTTCGCTCGTTCCCAGTCACAGACCAGCTTCTCCGATGGCTTCCACCGGGGTAAACGTACGTTCAGAAATTTTGCGCCTACCATCAACAACCTCAATGGCATCAAAATCTGCCGCGCTCTCTTTACAAAGTCCCAGAGAATTGTGCTGACATATTGGCTCCTCCAGGTTCTCCGGTATTCAGCACTAGGTGCTGGTATCTTCTACGGAATCTACCACCAAGCCAAGCTTTCCTCCGCATCGAAATTGGCCGCAATCAACAGAGAATATGAGCATAAGCAGAGCCTGATCAACCAGGCAAAGGCAGAGTTCTCGAAGAAGAACGCACCTGCGTCGGCGAAGACAGCAAGTGGAGGCAGTACGTTCTACTCCAGAGACCTCCCCTTCCTTTCCGCATGCCCGAGCAGGAAAGGGACAGCGATTGCTGTACAGTTTGGATAAACAGCTTGTAAATGGTCTTGCTAGAATATGTACTGACGGTTGGAACAGTTATTAGCGATCCTAACGACTCACGATTCGACCTGGAGGCATACTTGAATGATCTTGATGCGAAGACCTCGTAGGAGACTAGGGATGGGTTATGGTTGTAATGATGGGCTAGAGGGCGGGAATAGACGAACGGCATCAACTGGTGGACCTTGACTGGACATTGGTCAGGAGCTTTGGAGGTGCGAAGTGATGGAAACAAAAGCTTAGAGGTCACTTAGCATACTTCTTGTACATTGTACTCATAGTGAAAGGAACAGTGGAGTATATTCGGACTAGACCGGTAGTAGTGATATGGAAGTGATGTACAGGTATTCATCCATCGGAGCCTTTTTAGGTGTAAATGCTTTGGTGTACTAAGTATTTATTGACAGTTCTATGAAGCAACACCACAACGTTGATTCTAATCCGACACAGAGCATGCATGACCTAGCCACTATCTCTAATTATCGCATCGAATAAGCTACAAGGATACATGGCAGAATGGATTGCATTCAATCAAGTGTATTGAAAGTTGTCAGCAAAGAGATTCGCGAAGTGAAGCATACTTATGTAGCTACCTCGGCCTTATAAACTCGACAGCATCGGACCTTCAATCCAGAAAGCGGACCAGAACATATCAAGGCTTCTTCGGTCTTTGCTTATGTACTGATCAAAGTCAACCAAAAGCACATCATTTAATAGTAACATACTTCTCGCTCCCTTTCTTCTTAAATGTCGAGGTAAATCGACTTACATCACGTGAAGCCACAGAAGCTTAGCTTCAACTTCGACCCCTGTTCAGCCGCGTAGCTCCAGAGGAGCCAGATATGCGACAAGAGACAAGTCCAACATCATCGACAACTTTTCTGTTCAACCACCAACGATGGCGGAAACAATTTCAGAACCCTTCTTCAAGGGAAGCACAGGAAGAAGTTCAAGAGGTCTTCTTCGATTGATCATTTTGTGCTTAATTGCAGCTGCGTACGTATCCCAGAGCCGGACAGGAAGTTGACAACTACTGCTCCTCCAGTTCCGTCTAATCGATGGGATGACACTTGGCAGGAAGAAGTTATACTAACTGGCATACAGTGCTGTAGCATCGAGGTTGTTCTCCGTGATCCGCTTTGAGAGTATTATTCACGAATGTCAGTTGCCAATTCTCGAATGCCACATCTTCCTCTCGGCACAGTACCCAGTTTCTCCAGGACCTTAGCTAATTAACCTGCAGTCGATCCTTGGTTCAACTTCAGAGCAACGAAATACTTGGTACAGCATGGCTTCTACGACTTTTGGGATTGGTTTGACGACCGAACATGGCATCCATTGGGACGAGTTACAGGAGGAACATTGTACCCCGGATTGATGGTGACCAGCGGGGCCATTTACCACGCCCTCCGGGCCCTCACGATTCCAGTCGATATTCGAAACATTTGTGTGCTGCTTGCACCTGGATTCTCCGGACTTACTGCTTTCGCAACATACCTTTTCACGAACGAGATGTCGACTTCTCCTTCCGCTGGCCTTCTCGCCGCTATCTTCATGGGTATTGCCCCAGGTTACATCTCGAGATCAGTTGCTGGCAGCTACGATAACGAGGCAATCGCCATTTTCCTACTCGTATTTACGTTCTACCTCTGGATCAAGGCATTGAAGGTTGGCTCGGCATACTGGGGTGCTCTCTGTGCACTTTTCTACGGATACATGGTGTCAGCTTGGGGAGGATACGTCTTCATTACCAACTTGATCCCGTTGCACGTATTTGTGCTTGTATGCATGGGTCGATTCAGCCCAAGGCTATACGTGAGCTATTGCTCATGGTACGCTCTTGGAACGTTGGCAAGCATGCAAATTCCTTTCGTAGGCTTCTTGCCAATTCGCAGTAGCGAACATATGTCCGCTCTCGGTAAGTCAGCTTCTAATTCAGTACTGAGTTTATGCTAAGTATTTTAGGTGTTTTCGGCCTTCTTCAGTTGGTCGGATTTGTCGAATTTGTCCGCTCCGGAGTGCCCAGCAAACAATTCGCTACCCTGCTTAGGGGCTTTGTGCTTGCTGTATTTGTTGTCGCTTTCGGAGGCTTGGTTCTCCTGACAGTTGGTGGCGTGATAGCACCATGGACTGGCCGTTTCTACTCTCTCTGGGATACTGGATACGCAAAGATTCACATTCCGATTATCGCCTCCGTGTCTGAGCATCAGCCAACCGCATGGCCGGCGTTCTTCTTTGACTTAAATCTGCTCATTTGGCTTTTCCCAGCAGGTGTCTACCTTTGCTTCCAGAAGCTTGCCGATGAGCAGGTGTTCATCGTCGTCTACTCCATCTTGGCCAGTTACTTCTCCGGTGTCATGGTTCGACTTATGCTCACACTTACCCCGATCGTCTGTGTTTCGGCTGCCCTCGCACTGTCTAGCCTTCTGGACACTTACTTGACCATCCGATCACCAGAGGCACCTGTCGAAGGTGCTCCAGACGCAACCCCTAACGGCAAATCAGCCAAGGGCGGTCTACGCTCCATGCGCCAGCCACTTGTCGGTATCTATACAACCTTCTCCAAGGGAACTGTTGTTGGAGCTTTGACTTCGTACCTCTTGATCTTTGTTATGCACTGCACCTGGGTCACTTCCAACGCCTACTCTTCTCCCTCCGTTGTGTTGGCAAGCAGAATGCCTGACGGAAGCCAGCATATCATCGATGATTACAGAGAGGCATACCAATGGCTTCGCCAGAACACTGCTGAGGATGCTAAGATTATGTCATGGTGGGATTATGGATACCAGATTGGTGGTATGGCCGATCGCCCAACTCTTGTTGACAATAACACCTGGAACAACACGCACATCGCCACTGTTGGAAAGGCCATGAGCTCTCGCGAAGAGGTCAGCTACCCAATCATGCGCCAACATGAGGTCGACTATGTTCTTGTTATCTTCGGAGGTCTTCTTGGCTACTCTGGAGATGATATCAACAAGTTCTTGTGGATGGTTAGAATTGCTGAGGGCATCTGGCCCGACGAGGTCAAGGAGCGTGACTTCTTTACCGAGAGAGGAGAGTACAGAGTTGATGATGGTGCCACCGAGACCATGAAGAACAGCTTGATGTAAGAAACGCACTACCAAGGTAGAGGACTTATGCTAACAAAGTCACAGGTACAAGATGTCATACTACAACTACAACTCTCTCTTCCCACCCGGACAGGCACAAGACCGCGTCCGTGGTGTCAAGCTACCAGACGTTGGCCCAACGCTAAACACAGTAGAGGAGGCCTTCACCAGCGAGAACTGGATCGTCCGAATCTACAAGGTCAAAGACCTTGACAACGTAGGCCGAGACCACGCCTCAGCCGCGTCATTCGAGAGGGGGAACAAGAAGAAGAAGGCAATCAAGAAGAGAGGACCAAAAGTATTGCGGGTTGAGTAGATGGGACAGAAATAAATATAGCTGCTTGTAAATGTATCATAAAACACTTCTTTCGTTACTGGGCAGACTGGTAGGCAGGCAGTCAGGGACTAAAAAGTGTAAGAAGCGAGTCTTTGTAGAGAATGTACTCGTAAATATGGCCTGGCTTGCAAGTGAGTCGGTTTGTGGTGTTGTGCTGTGATCTGCTACCACTTCCAAATTGACCCCGTCAACTTGTTATACCTCGCGTTCTGTTTTCTGGTTTTCTGCCTTCTCCTTTTTGCACTGTCCTCAAAACGACGAGCCTGGTTCAAATATTTCGCTTGATTGTCTTTGTGTCCTACCCAGATAAGAGGTTCCTCATCAACTCTGAGTTGGTCTGGCTCAGTGGTAAGATCCACGGAACGCAAGTTTCAAGGGACAGTAGACATGTAGGCAGGCCTGTGGGGGTGCCCCCTAGAGGGATAAGCCCCGTGAAGACCATAAAATCTTCTTTTGCTTTTTTTTTTGATATTTTTGGGGATTGGGGTTCAAGTGTAGTGATGAGGCGAAGGACTTTTTGCCTCATGGAGCAGAATGCATGAGTTGAAGAAGTGATTTTGTATCAATTGGCTTTTCGCTTGAGTGTGGATTGGATTGTGGCTGCATTGACTTTGACGTGCATTCTCTACTCGCTTTCTTTATTCCGTTTCGTGTGGACTTTTGAGATAGGTAAGCTATGGATTATGGTCTTCCTCTCGTGGTTGGTCACATTATATTGTAATTCCCGATATGTTCATTGAGTAAGCAGTGCGTGCGAGATACTTCATTGATGTAGGTATTTAAAGTTATGTAGACCGAGGATTCTTTGATTGCATTTTGATCCTTGGGTGAATGCCACTACTACATGGCAGGGTACCCCAAGGCCAACCTTGATCCGCCACGAATTGATTCAAGGTATGTGATCCCTAGCAAGGAGGACATCCATCTCGCGACGTTTCATTATTTGGCATTTGACCTCGAGCGTCGGCGCCATTCGCTTGCACACGATGGCAAGAAGAGCTATTGGCTCACTACATGGCCTTGATGCAGACTTAGCAGTTTGAACAATGCCCACCAAAGGTCTTACATCATGACTGAAAGGAGTTATGGTAGTTTTTCAATGTGCACAGAGCACGCAAGATAGTCTCCATTTCAGTCATCATGGGAAGCCAAACTCTTTCAACTAGGTGGTCTATGTCTCGAAGTCTGAAGTTCAGCTTCAAGGCTGAACTTCAACAGCTAACGTCGCTGGCGAGGTTTGTTTTGTTTGTGCCGAAAGCGGAAACGGCGAACTTCTTAAAAAGCTCCGCCGATAGTAGGTATACTCCCCGCAAAATTATCAAAATCGACCACAACGTTCGACAGATTCTCCTCGGTCTCTGTTCGTTGGAATAGCCACAACTCTTTCTCCTTGGTCGTTGTCACCAATCGGCTCGCCGAAGCTCGCGTTGGCAAGATGATGTCGATGTAAGTCTCGATCTACACGTTCAATTGGGTATCTCGAATAGCTTTGCTGACCTCTGAACTCAGCTTCCGACCTAATCGAGTTGCAAGCAATAGCGATGACTCTAGTTCATCGGACAACGAGCGCATCTTACCTCCTGGAACACCATACCTCACGAAGATCAATGGCAAGTTGGTGTGGGCGCGCAAGAAAATACCCAAGCCTGTGAACCCTGTGCAAGATCTCTTGGGAGAGGCGTTTGGAGGTAGAGCTGTCATCGTCCGCAAGCGATCCAAGTCCCTCGAGCGACCGGTCACGAAAGTGCTTATTGGAAATGTCCCAGTTGTGCACCAGGTTGCCCATTCAGCTCCTCTCCCACAACAGCCGTTTCCGACTGTGATGCCACCGATGACGCACTATCCTCACCACCATCCTCAATTTCTTCTGCAGCCAATGCCGCAGCTTGTGCCTCAGCCTCCGCAGCTCCCACAGCTCTACATTCCCCAGCAGCCGCCTGCGGTAGCCCCGCTATTCGTCCAGCAAAGCCCGACAGAGAAAGAGAAGGAACAGCTCAAGATCTTTGATGCGCACTTCAATAAGACTGTCAAGCCAAAGGCTGTGCGAGTCACGTCAGCTTCGAGCGAGCAATCACAAGAGAAGACGCAGGACAAGCTGCAGGAGAAAGCCCAAGAGAATGTCACAGAGGAAACGACAACAAAGGTCAAGATCGCGATAACAAGACACGTTTGTGGCGACTGCGGTCGTTTGAGATCTCGAAAGTATCACCATGATCATCCGCTGAAACCAGGAGAGATACCAGAAGTGACATTCTGTAGAAAGTGTCAGAAGAATGCTAGTTCCACGAGCGAATCGAGCGAGACTGAAGACGCACACAAGAGCAAGAAGAAAAGGAAGTCGAAGAAGAAGAAGACGAAGAAGCCCAACGCCCCGCGCAAGGTAATGACAGGCAAATACATTAGCACTCTATTCATTGCGCTTACTGATAGTCTACAGAAGTCAGCTGAGAGCTCTGAGGATGACAACGACGACGAGTCTTCCGATTCCCCAGAGCCAGCACCGCCCAAGGAGCCAAACCCAGATGGTCCAAAGCCTGGTCATCCCAAGAAGGTCCGTCTTTTTGCTATCTGCTTAATCTCGAGACAATCTGCTGACACATCTAGCAGTCAGCGGCAAAGAATGTGATATCGGAGGACTACATTGTTGTCGAAGAGGAATTGTCGGATCGCGAGAGGCAGCCCAGAGGGAGATCGCACAGTCGAGTATCTCGAGGGTCCGATGGCCCAAGACGCCCTCTGTCCCCTTTGGCTAGTCAGCTTTCTGCGCCTCGATCGAGATCAGAATCATACGCTAGACCGTCTCGAAGAGATTTCCAGGAAAACATGTCACACCCAATCGAAGTCCATGAGGCCTTCAGAGAATCCGTCCGTCCACGGTCCCCACACATCCAATACAGATACGTTGAGGTTGTCCCAAGCCAAGTAAGTTTCGAACGGAATGAGCCGACATATTCCCGAAGACCACCAAGTCAGTTCGTCGATGAGATTGTCTATGAGAAGCCAGTATCACCCAAGCACTCTCATTATCAGCATAGGGATCGTGAGAGAGCTTCGTCAAGCAAGGCATATAGCGTGGAAGAACCAGAGAGTATAACAAGAAGCCACCGTGCAAGAGTCGAGGATTATGAAGAAGATGCTTCAGTCCGAGATTCGCGATATGACACATTTGAGGTGCGTGAGGCGTCAACTCGTGGGCCTCCAAGCAGGGAGAACAGCTTCGAGGTCCCGGATACAATGAGCTCAATGCGCTCCGGTGAGGCACGACGACGCCGAAAACGTGAAAGAGCACCCCCATGGATAACAGACTTTCTTCCGTGGGAGGAACCACATGTCATTCATCCCTATAGCGATGATGAGGTTGTCGTTGTGACGGAGACTTTCGAATATCGGAAGAAAAAGCAGGCTGAAGATGAGGAAGAGCGCCGGAGGCAAGAGTATATCGATCGAGCAACCTTGAGTCCCCGCACGAACTACCAGTTCTCTAGTGAAGAAGCAGCAAGGTACTATCACGATGACTGGTCGCGAGCTGAGCCGGAATTTGTGCTACTATCACTCGTCGGAAAGCCATACCAACCTTACCAGCCTGCCAAAGCGAAGAAAGGATATCGAAGAGACAGACATCCGGACTCAGAAGTCACTGAATCGGAAGCCAGCTACGATTACGGCATGTCAGGTATGCATCCAGTTTTTATCACTTTCCCATATCATGCTAAAGTATTGCAGATCCATATCCTCCTCCACGAGGTCCAAGTCCACCATCTACTATTTTTCAAAACAAAATCAATGACTTCTCAGGACTGAAGCATACTGATTGGGGCGATGAGCCTCCATATCCTCATAGCTCTGGGTCCGAGCATGCCGATAGACGGGGAAAGGTGGTTCATATGCCTCACATCGATGTTCCACGCCGCGACCGAAGCAACTCCAATGCTCAATACGGAACAGACGGGAATCCAGAGAGAGCTCTAGTAGTCTCGCCAAGACACTCGAGCGACAGAAATCGCGATTCATACTATGATTCCTCGGAGTCGGATGTTACTGAGCGACAACATAGGGACGAATCTGACGACTTCTCAGTTTCGAATATGACGGAGCTGGAGAGACAGGCTGAGGGGGAGGCTAGACATGTTACTTTCAGAGACACTCCTTCCATGCGATCCTTGCGTGATGAGTGGGGTACATCGGAAGGGCATAGCCAGCGTTCAAGAAGCGACTATGATCGACGCGGTGGAGGTGGTGGATGGGAAGACGGCGGTGGCCTTGGTGGTGGGAATGGTGGTGGGAATAGTGCAGGTGCTTGGTGAAGTACAAGATAGATCAAGGTCGGACATGGCGAAGAACAGCAGGACATGGGTTTGAGTATTTTTGAAGTGGCAGAGTAATGTTGGAATACAGATTGAGTGTTCTTGTCAGCTTACAGCGTATATCCAATTTGGTACTTGAACACAATTTTTTTTTGTTTGGTCCTACGGTGGGTTGGTAAGATGGCTGCTTTTACTCAGGCGCTAAATCACCCTCGGCTCACCTTCGTTGTACCCGAACTCACTTGACCTGTTGATAAGCTTTAAGATAGTATAAAAGGGACAAAAAGGCATGTTTTAGCTTTAAACCTTAAGTGAAGTTGTATTGGCTTAAAGCTATAATAGCGCTAGCGTAGCAGCAATCCAAGTGCCATACCTCGTGATATGTATGATGCCGCCAAAGTGTCAGAACTCTGTGAGACGGTATAGAAAACATCACGAATCGCACGGAAAACAAAAACAACTTACAGCCCTACACCAATACTGTAATCCTCTTGTTTATTCTTTTCCTGCACAGAACACCACCCAGTTGCCCCTTTACTTTCTTTGTATCGGAATGGCTTTTGAACCAATCTGGCGCACCGCCAAGTGGGCGTTAACTACACAAGCTGCGCTCTCCCTGTGCGACCTGTCTGCCCCGCGTTGCACAAACGCAGCACAAAGAACACGCTGAGTCCCCTGAGAACAAGAAGTTTGGCTTTCCTTTTCTCATTCGCGACTCTATGAATAAGCCAGGGCATGTGAAGTTTCTCCGTGACCCTCTCTCTCAACCTCTGGATTTGCGTTATAAGCTGAGCGAATTGAGTATTGTCACGTGTACTTCGTTCCAGTTTCATTGGTTCCTTCGCTGCACGCTGCACGCTGCACCTTGATCTATCCTCAACTTCCTATCCTACCCTCCCTCCCATCTTCTGCTCTCTTCCCAAAGAATCCTAGAGGGACGATGATACTACAACCATTGGTTATGCTCTTTCTCTCCTCCATGACCGTCTGATAAAACCCTGCCCCCATGCCTCCGCTTAGCTTCCAGCTGCTCCGCCGCCACTTCGATTCCAACATCCCCGCTGGCGAGTTTTCTGACCAGTGGAAGAACCCGGGCGATGTCTTCTCAGTCCTGCTTATCCTTGGTGGTGATGTTGTCGGGCGTGCACTCGCCCAGCTTGCTGGCTCACCAGTAACTCCAGTAGCTTTCTCGTTTGGTACGTGTTCTTCGTCCCCATGGCTGCCAGCTTGAGCTGCCACTTTGTCCTGCGTCACGAACCTCCTGTGCTAATTGTCTTGTTTTTCGCTCACTAGGATGGGTCGCCTACGCCGTCACAGCCGTCGTGTCTGTCGTCGGTGAGAACAAGCTGATGCCCCTTCCAGATTGCGCGTGCAAGGTTATCAACGCGCGCACCGGCTACGTCCGCGACAACTCAAGCTGGATCATCGGTCGCATCGTGCGGGACTTTGAGAGCTGGATGGATGAAGGCAAACCCAATGGAGCCATCCGCACACATCGAAATCGAATGCTCGATGAGCGTTGGCAAAATGACAAATCCAGAGCGGAGGAGAAGAAGGCTGGGTCAGGCAAGGACGTGGCGAGGCCCATACAGGCGGGCCTTTCCGTTTCTATATACCAACCGGACTGTGCGAATCCGGGATATCCGGGGTACGACTTGGTGTATTTTATCGGTTTTGTAACCAGCGTTGTCCAGCTTATTATTGCGGCTATCCCATGCGGCATATTTGGTGATTGGGGCATCCTCTTGGTTACTGCATTTGGCATGCTTCTCTCATTTGGAACAGGCAGCATTTCACAATGGTCTAAGGAGAAGTGGGCATGCCGACGCAATTCTGATAAGTCTGTCATTCTGACTAGAGGAAACGGCAGCCAGCATGCTATCGTGATTATAGGCAACGGCAAGGGTTTCGATCTCGAGGATCTGGCTGCAGGGCCTACTAGCGTGGATGTATCGACCTCGTACACGACGAGGATAGCGGTGACGCTTTTTGCTGTGTTTTGGATCCTCCTGTTAATCACTGCTGCTGGCTTAAAACAGAACACATGGTTCCTGCTCGCAATCGGCAGTATTGGAATTCTGCAGAATATCTTTGTCGCCGGGTGGAAGCGTTCCCCCAAGGCTTTCGGAGTGCCGCTCAAGTATCAAACCGTCATCGGTAAGCCAAAGGTTATGGATACACTGTTTGATGTCGAGGAAGCCTATCCTGGTTTAGGAAGGAGCATGCTAGACACCTTCTTCCCTGGCAAATTGCGCACCGACGAGGAGAAGAGGTGGGCCCTGTTAGAGGGCATAAATCCAAATTAATACAACTTACTCGGGACAAACGCGCAAAGTAGCAACACTCATTTGAATGCCCAAATTGACTTTCAACACCATGATATGGCCTGTCAAAGTGAGGCACACACCACTTTCTTAATGACCGGCGTCTTGAAACTCCCAGAGACCCAATACTCGGCTTGGCTGTCTTGTCTCTACTGGCCGTCTCGTTAGGAAGGCGACTACGCTACTCTAGGTCGTTTGTTTTCTCAGAACGAACAAATTCCAATATACCTAGCCAGATTGCTACGTAGTGGCCTGTGTCCGAACGAAACGTGATTCGAGTACTACATGAGGATCTTCCTCGTGCAGTTCGGCTGCGTTATATGAGGCTGGTAATTCAACAGCCAGGAAAGCATCAATATTGCTTGAGAAAGGAATTTGAAAAGACCAACTGTGTTGCTAGGTCAAGCCTTGTTTATCGGAGACAAGAAAAAATGCCGCCTCCGCTAATCTGTGTGACCTCCAGTATGTTAGAACGGTCTTCTTGAACTTAATTCAAATTGCTTGGCAGATTCGTTTCTGTCGATCACTTGGATAATGTGGTATACTAAGTCATGATAAACGAAGTTTCCTACCGACAGTCAAGAGTGGCTCAGTAATTGGTTGCGAAATGATTCTGTGCGTGTTTGTGCCAAGGCAGTATTAGGTACACGGGATCTTGGCTGATATTCACCCCTTGACGCAACACACAATTGGTAGCCTTGTCTCGACTATTTTAGTAGCATCAATAGAGAACTGTGAAACCTAAGGTTTTGACGACTCATAGATGACAAGTGTGAGGTATCATGTCTTGTTCTAGTGTATCTTTTTCTAAAAATCAAACCGCTATCAAGTCGCAGTCCAAACTTGGTCTGTTTTTATACTCCTACTAAGTACTATTCCCGGATTCTTCTCTTTCGGTGGGTTGTCCTGTGAAATCGCAGGCTATCAAACGCGTTATTCCCATCCTCGGCGCTTACCAGACTTGTCCCAGCACAATCTGTTGTATTCTTCTTTGCAAATCTATGGAACTTGGGGAACTTGACTGTCAGCTTTCTTGACGTTGGGCAGGTGATCCGGAATAGAATTGAGGTCCGCCTGATGATATCAGCCAAATTACCATAAGTACGGTGAATGAGAAGCTCTGTGAAGAAGAGGGAAGAGAGAAGTAGTAGTCAACCCCGCCTTCTTGTTTTGCTGTGAACACTTGCTAGCAAGACACTAAGCCTCTACTAGTACGTTACTTTTACAATGAAGCCAAGAGCACTTTTAGTTCCCCTCTTTCATTTTTTCTTTTTGCAGTTTAAACATAGATTTGTAAGTTATAGGGTCATAAAGACAGCATTATTGGTGTGATTTCGGCTAAATCTGAGCGACATCTACTATTGAACAGGGCAGAGGACCGATCCATAATTCCTGTGTTTAAACTTCTTGCTTCTCATCTCATCACGCTTGATTTGAATTACCTTCCCCTTGTACTAATTCCGTCCAGTTTTGACAACCGGCTTAGGGAGCCTGAACAGGCTCCCATAGATCCTAATGTAGACGCCGTCCAAAACAAACTTGAATATCGCAACAAGACGAATTCCTATCACCAAATAATTTATTGACTCGAAATTTAGAATCGGCGACAGACTTAAGAAGAAGAAATTGGAAAGAAAACCCCTTAATCAACGCACCAGGGATGTTCCTTGGTAAGTGCGGAGCATCCCATGAGATCTACTATTCCAGAATTAGACTGAAACTTTGGTGAAGAAGACCAAAGCCCCATTCTTCGAACACGAGGCCCAATGCCCTTCAACACATTTCTCGCGCTATTTCTCCAAAATTGCGTCTCTTCAGCTTCATGCTCGAGCTTGCGGACTGTGACAGGGCATACAGAGCGTACAAGGACAGTCTCCTGATCAACACCATAAGCCAGGGCCAGAATTGCATCATGACACACTCGAGAATCGTGATTCCCAGCTTCGTCTAGGTCGAATTGTAAAATCAGGTAAAGTGTCGATTGCGATGCAGGCTCCAAGCTCCAGGGATCCAATGAGCTATCAGGCGAAAGATATTCACGGGATGTGCCATTGAAACACGAGATCATGTACAATGTTTCAGATGTGTCCATAATATAAAATTGTGCCTGGACTTGCAACCCGTTTTTACAGCCGAGCATCCAACCAGGATAGCGAACCCTCAGTCCTCTTGGGGTTAGCTTTGCAGTATCCGCCTCCGCGAAGTCGACATTATGTAAGTCCCTTCCATTGAGAAGGGTTGAAGGCGCCCACCTTAAGCCTTTCTTCTTCAGTTTGGGACCGATCCAGAATATCATGTTCGGTGGTACATTTGGCATTTCAGACCACAGGGATTCCATTCGCACGGCTTCCGGCACACTCAAGATACGCTTCATATCGAGATTCAGCAAACTCCCCAAACAAAGGGCCTCATCTGACGCCCTCGTTGTTGCTCTAAAAGGAAGCATTCTTTGTATAGCCGCAATTGCTCTAGGGGAAGATGCATCAAGGGTGTTTAGTACAGCGTAATCTCCCCATACAGCCTTTGTAACTCCAGATGTGTCATGAGATAGTTGGTGGATTGCAGCGAGACGGTCCAAGTCTTCTGAGAGAATCATGTCTGGAGTCATTCCCCGTAAGATTATGTCATCAAGACACAAGCTCATATCTTCAAATTGGAAATATAGCCTTTTACGGCCGAAAATCTTTTCTTGGAGGGTCCAAAGTCTTCTGTTCCATTTCGAAAGGTGGATCATCATCAGAATCTCCGTCGTCGAGAGCGATGATATTGTTTGAGCTTGGAGGTATGAATCGATTACTAGCACCTTCTCTGCGTCCTGATAGGTTTTCCTCATCAACCTTATAGCTTGGGTTCGCGCACTATATGGCTCCACCGGACAACAGAGAGTATCAATCCAAAATGGAATAGTTGGTTCCAACGGACTATACAGATTGCTCACAAAACGAGCGATGCTCTCGATTTGACAATATGGCAGAGTGTTGGCATCTGGGTTCCCAAGGCCATCTGACCACACGTGGGAGATGGCAACATATCGAATTGCGGGCATGACTGATAAAACTTGACTGCTATCTTGCAGATGGATTGCTGGAATTTCACCCTTCTCAAGAATTCTGACAAGCTCTGCAACACACACTGTCCTGTGCACGCACGTACAAAACCTGGATGTGTGCTTGGTCTTGTATTCATTTTTGTCCCGCTCATAGGCGGAGCAGGAAAATTCCGAGCACTGTTGGTGCTTGTTGGTCAGACTTGTAATCAAGTGACAAGCTTTGACATTTTCCTTCAGAGCTGTATTTTCTGCAAACGATTTACTGGCAAATTCTTGAGCGACGCTCTCGTATTCAGGCGGTTCTAGCATGCTTGCAAAGAGTAAACCGTGACTGAGCAATGTTGAGTTGAGTCGTTGAATATCACTTCTACACCACCCATCTGCAGCCATTCGTTCATTGATTGACTTCTTGCCACTGTTGGACCATTGTCGATTGGTACTGAGCCAATCAGGCACCGTTAACAAGTCGGCTCCAGCTCCCAGAACGTAAGCATTAAGCGCCTTCTGATACACGATTTTGTACCCCTTTTGCAGATATTCCCCCAAAATGGCGAAATAAAATGCCATCCATTGATCGAAAGGGGTAGTATTATGCAAGGCCCACCAATTCAATATGTTGCTAAGACGCCAGAGATTTTTGTCAACTCTCGTAGCATATTTCTCCTGGGCTTTGCGTGACAAATACCGCTCGCGGTCATACCATGAAAGGATAAGTTGAGGAAGCCTGAAAGTCGTTATAACCTTCTGACCACATGTATTTTCCCTGACAAGGTCAGATTCACGTATTGGCACTCGTAGAATATCTGTCAACAATCCCCAAAAGAACCAGGTCTGGAAGAAAGCGGCAATTTCTCTTGCTGTCTTCCCAGAGTTCTTTGGATCACAGATATCTTTCTCTGTCCAGCCTCTGCGAGAGGGAAATGTAATGAATGGACCGCCATCGTACTCTTCCCCTTCTCTGACGTAGGGAATCTCTATTGGAGGGTGCATTGGGTTTCTTGGCAAGGGAAGATGATCGACTGGAGTACCACCTGAAGGTATGAAAACAGCGGGGTTCAACGGCATTCTGCTGATAGGTTTTGCGTCCTATTTGGTTGATTGTAGAAACTGTCGTTGTCAAGAGTGACTCTTGGGAACCCGAATTTTCTTTGTGGGAGAATCAGCTTCCGGTGAAACAGCACGCGGCTAAACGCACTTGGAGCTGCTGTGACTCATTGATCAACCATTATATCACATGACGAACTTGCCCCATATGATCACGTGTCAAGTAAGGCTACTATATATGTTAAGAAATCGTACGCCATACGACAACCAACACGATCAAGTTTCCTGCACCCTAAACTACTACTTCTGTTTATTAGACTTAATCCAACTGCTTCAAAGCAAACTTCTCAGAGAGAAAGCAACGGGTGGTAGCCCACAGCCTGCGAGTTGAGCGGGTGCTTGGACAGCAATGTTACCACCCAGGACAAGTAATATATTGAACGTATCGCCCAAGTCGGCCCACTGGCTTGTAAGTATTCCTTGTTGCAATTGCTGAAGCAGAGGAGACTGATAGCAGCGGCGCCATGACACTGTTTCTGGTCCCAAAGGCTACATATATCCCGGATCGTTACATTGTATCCCTTGTTTTTCAGTTAGTACTTATATCTTTTGACACATGATCTACTTTCTTCCGGGCTGTGGAGAACACCATGTGTCAAGTTTTCCCAATCCGTACAATGCTTTGTAAAGCTGGGTTGCAGAATCATGTGACAAGTCGAGACAGACACAGAGTCGCCAATCACGAGCAAAGCGCCCTTGATATAAGCCAAGCCTTAGGGCTGCGCAGGGGACAAAGTCACCTGGTACAGTACTCCCTGTCTGAAAACTCCTGTGATTGTCAAAATTTGCTAGATGCTGATAGCAGCACCAATCGAGATAAGCCTTATTTGCAGTATAAAAACGCGTGTTATCACTGCGCATTGCTTGTTACCCAGGCATTGCTTCTACACATGTTCCCAAACCTTGATCGATCGAATATCGAGAAGCCAAGGACTACATTTCACTTCCAGATGCGAAAAACAAATAAAGTGGTAGCGACTTGGAAGGAGTCGAAGAAGTAAAGATGACTGCAGGAAGAAGTACGTTGCTCGCCAGCTCTTTCGAAGGCTGGCTAAACAGGGCCGACTATCAAATTTTGGCTTTGTTGAAGACGATTGGTCTGCCCAGTCAAAGTCGCACACCATCCCTGCAACACTGAATATGCCGGAAATTTCGGGCTCATTTCGTCTCTGGTCCGATGACTTCAGACCTTCTAATGTCATGGTCGATGAGAATGATGAGATTCTCGGGGCTATTGACTGGCAATTCGCATACGTCGGACCAACACAATTCGTCTTAGATCCGCCATGGTGGCTGCTGCTTGATGTACCTGAGATGTGGGAACATGGGATCGAAGATTGGACAAGCCAGTATGAGAGACGGCTAAAGATATGGCTTCTGGCAATGGAAGAGGTAGAACGTGATGCGGATATGGACGTATTGCGCCTCTCTGCGCACATGCGGGGGAGCTGGGTGACAGGTCGCTTCTGGCTAAACTATGCTGCTAGGAAGAGCTGGGCGTTCGATACTATTTACTGGAAGTACTTGGATGGAAGGTTCTTCGGTAAGCGGGGAGAAGAGAATGCTACGGGAGAACAATGGAAGTCAAGGGTGCATCTTCTAAGTGACAAGGAACGTGAGGCGATGGAACCGTTTGTGCGTGAGAAGATGGAGGAATCAAAGGAGCGGATCCTGGTGGAGTGGGATGCTGCAGAAGCAAGAAAACGCTTATCATCGTTATTGTTTGAGTGACTCTACTAGTGATGATACTAAATCGCGGACGTAACATCCTGCCAAATTCTGTATCAAGTCATCGGCTGTCGCACATACAATGCTGTAGGCTATACGCATCAATCTAAAGAACTACGACGTAAGGAATTCTCTCGCTGTAGATCGCAGGATTTAGCTGGTATCAAAAACACTGTTGTAGCGGTACTTCGTCCAGTTTCGTCTTTGAGACTCTGATATGCTAAGAGCCAGCTCCAAGACATGGCTTTTCAAACAATTCTTATTTCAAAAATAAAGAACATCCCCAAAAGCTGGCTTTTGCGCATAATCTGTAAGGTCCCGAAAAAGTGGATACTACTAGAGTGATAATGCTCCTCACCCTACTATGTCATACCCCCAAGTTCAGAAACTTACCCTCTCAATTCAAAAATCTGTTGCAACGCCCCTGAAACTCCACAGCAAGGGGAAGCTCTCCCACGGATTGTCGCTCCTTTGCCGCACAAAATTTCGGGAGAAAAAAATCATTTCGCAATGTCGACGAACACTTCAGTCGTGACGGACGCCGATTTGGAGAAGAACGCACAAGCACGCCCAATCCGTCGGGAGCGGACATTGAGGGGGAAAATCGGTTATCCCGCTTGCTTTCTTGCAGCTTGGATTACTGCAATGTACCCTATCATGTGCACTTGTAAATGCTTCGACAATGGTCATGTATCTTGGAGCTCTAATGCATGGATGAGTTTAGCCACATGGACTGTGGTGACAATAGAACTGAGCATCCTCACACTTCTTTCGCACTATATAACTGCGGAGAGCGTCGAGAAGTGGTGGTGCAAGGGAGGTGGGAAGTCAGATCTCGAGGTGGAGAAAAACGAGAAGGAAGGCAATGAAGGCAATGAAGGCAATGAAGGCAGTGGCCCTTATGGACAATGAGAAGGCTGATGCCGATTTGGAGGATGTGAAGGCGCACAGCAAGGATTGAAGAGCTCGAGAAATAGGGCAAACAGTTCACAGGAGTACACATGTATGAATTTTCGACCATTTACTGGATAAGTGCTTTCTGTTATCAACTTCCAAGTTAATAGATGATTGTAATATATTCACGAAGGTTGCGTGGTTGGCGAATGGTATAGGCAAAAGTGATGACTGGCGGCTTCGCGCGGTTTTGAGCTGTAATATTCCCCCAATTTTGTTTCCACCGCGTCCTATAAGAATCCTCCAGAAATCCGCAAAAATAGCACACGCTTTTGTAAATATATTCATGACATTTATCGTGTAACAATTGTGAAGTGACATCAGACGACTTCCTCGCCCGACCGGGTCTGAACGGTCGGTTTCGATGGAATCTAGCTGACGCTTTAGTCTGCGATTGTGTGGACTATGAACTGACGTAATCAATATTGCCAAATCATTTGGTGATTTCGAAACCTCATACAAAATCTTTCACAGCGCTACTCCTGCTTGACACCGTTCGCACCACTACCACTTCATCAATATCGTTCGTTCATGATGGGGTACGGAAACATCCTTTTGATAGTCGTCGTCTTGACGATTATAGCAGCGGCTCTGGCTACCGTCATCTTCTACTTTGTTGACCCAAATCCTCTTGAGCTACATGATTCTATTAGTTTCTATATGATTGGCATTGCCATTTTTGGAGCGATATGCGCGATTCTCAAGCCTCACCTCCTCCGACGTGTTCACGAGATAAAGATGCGGAATTATGGTATGAAAAGCAAGAATTTGGAGAGCAGACTCAAAAGTGCTCGGGTCATGCTTGGCGGAAATTCTCCCCCATTGGGTAATCGGAGCAGAGCCAGTGCAATGTCTCTGCTTTCGGAAGACCACGGCGTGGAGATGAAGACATTCCAGCAATTTCTTGATTGGGAGGAAAGCAAGGAATGTAAGATGAGGTCGATACACCTTGAAGCTGATGGAGATGATTCAGAGAAAGGAAGTAGGGATCGAGGGCTTCATTTTGTGCGGCTTGTCAGGTCACCACTGGATGTCAGGATTCAACTTCTGACTGTGCGAGCGCAATACATCGTAGTTCTCTCGGAATGATACCAGAGATACGATGCTGTTGAAAGCATGTGCTGGGAAGGGGTGCGTTTTGAGGTGCACATCGAGGACTTTTGGAAGCCGGGCTGGGGAGATCTCACAGGCATCGATCGTAGCTTAGAGCATGACAAAGAAGCGCTGCAGGACTGCTTGAAACATACACCAGGCACAATCTCTCACATGGACTGTGTGAGAAGGGACTGGCGTTATCATCGCCGTGTGAGGCTCTGGAGAGGTATCTCAGGGTACGACATCGTCTATGCAAAGCACAAGGATCAGTGATAGAAATCACGACTTGATCTTAATCTCGACTCAATCGTTGGCTGTGCACGCGTCCTTCCTTATTGGATACCCGGAGGACTTTGTGCCTTATTAAAAGATTAGTCTGATATCTAGCAGATTTCGGGTGATGGTTCGGAAATGTCTGAAGCTTGCACTGAGTTCTGTAGCTGCGACGCATATAAGTGTCTGAAGTCAATGTCTTCAGCTGCATTTAGTAATTAGTCAATAAGACAATCAAGACTCCCAATAATCAGAACTACTACGTTCAAGATCCAGTATATCTGAATCAAGTTTCAGTCTGGAGCTATTGACACCGATGAAGAGGTATCAATGCAGGTTCTCCTCGCTTACCCTCCCGCCACAACCCTGCCTACGAATATTCTCACTCACCTTTGGACAATTCATTCACTACACACTCAAACAATTATGACGAAAATCAGAATGCTTTTGTTGCACATCGCATTGCTGTTGACATAGCAACCGCCTTCATGTAAACACACACCTCCGTCACAACGAAGTCAACATAAGCTCGCTTAACTTGTACATACCGTCGTCAAAATCTCACGATGGCACAGTCGTGCCTGTACTATGAAGATCGATTCTACTATGAAGCTCAATCGTTGGTTATGATTTCATGAAGTTTTGGCTTTTTTTTTTTTCCTTAGAGAAGAGAGGATTCTTCATTGTTGCCTTCGCAGTCCCTCAATTCTTTAACTTTATCAGGAGTTTATGAAATTGACAACGTGGACGACAGTCTTCAAAATTAAGATGATATAATCGAAGACGAGCATGATGAAACACCATTCTCCCTGGCTGTGAAAGCATCCAGGATTACCATATCCGCGTTGACGTAGGACGGGCGTATATCTATACAAGAGAAAAATCATTGATCTTACAATGTGCCGTATCTGCCTGAGGGCATATCGTAGACTTTGATAAGAAGCCTGAAGGCCCGCTTCACCAGTCCCAGCTCTAGCCACACACACCCCTCTACTTCTGCCAACTCAAGAGCACTCGAGTGCGGCTCCTGCCGCGTTCGACTTCTCCTTCCTTCGCTTTCATGCCCCAAGCTTTCAAGTATTCATTCCATGAATTCGATGCATGAGATGAGTGCTCAAGCGTAATGAGAAGCGAGGCAAGTATAATCATCGTTGTAACACCCAACTCCCGGACAAATATAGTGACAACGGCAGCTACAGGAAATGATCTGATTGCGCCATTATGACAGTCATGCCGATCCTATTCAGAAAAGCAGCGGAAAACGCGAAGGTCACTTTGAGGTACCTGGCGATCATTTCTTGCCTCTAAGACAGTTTAGAACGGCTCATAGGTGAAGTTGCAGATGCCTGTGCGACATGAGCATTCTTTGCTTGAAGAGCAATGATGAGGAAGAGAGTTTTGAGCATGATGGACCTTCACTTACTGTCACTCGTGAACAATTAAAAGAAAGGTTCCGGTACTGGTTCAACTACGGGAGCTAAGCTGAGCTGATGCCAGCCCGTACAGTCCTCAGAGCATGGCCATTAGATTAGACAATGGTAGCCCAGGGACTCATCAGACACTACTGTTCTTCCTGGGTACGTCTGCAGTAGGAGGTGGCAAAGAAAGAGCCTTAACACATATTTCTAATTGCTTGCAAACTCACATTTCTTGACCAAGAATTCTAACGGACAAGTGAAATTTCTCACGTGATTACCGAAAGTAAACAAATTAGCGAAGAGGGACGATCAAGCCATTGCCGCGAAGCTAGAAGCAGGATGGGGTTACCCTTCTTGATTGTTTGTCTCCTTTCGTAAAGTTACGAGAAAATTTAACGACATAGGCGATTAGTTCTAGCTATCCAATCTACAGGAAACTTATGACGTCAGATTCCTCGTGGCCGTGATGGATATTGAGACGCAGTCCTCCACCACGAAGCTCGAAGTATTTTTCTTTTCCCAATGCTAAGTCTTGAAGTATGCATTCTCTAGAAAATCAAATGCATTACTCAGTTCTACCTAGTAATTGAACAGTTGAACCGGGACATTGCCATAAGTTCGCCACATCTCTCGAAAAATGTGATGGGTAAAGTTCCAAGTCTCTTGCACACCACACGTAACCCACGAACTTCATTCACCCAGCATAGCCAAAAAAGAAAAAAAAAAGAGAGAAACACCATAATAATATCGCACGACAAAAACAAAATGCAAAAATATTCAGCATCCACCTGCCTCGCTTCGCTTCAAATCAACGATGAGCATAATCTCCGCATACATCCTCGTATTTCCCCTCAAAATCCAGAGTCTAGGCTCTCGCCAAGGAGAAGACATAGCTTTGTGAACCCTAATCCTTCCTGGCTTTATGTGTCATTTGGACCCTCTTCATAATATTCTACTTCTACAAATGGAACACAAAATGTCATAATGCTCAGATGGACGTTCAAGATTCTGGGGAACGGGATAGGCTGTTGGAAGAGGGTGTAGAAGGAAAAAGAACAAAGACTGTGGATGTAAAAATGGGGAGCTGAAAGGAACTGCCTCACTCATCTGGCTAGAGGTTAGATGAGGAAAAGAGGTAGAAAGGAATTGCGACATGAAATATCAAGAAAATCTATTCAGAATTTTTGGTCTTGGAGCTTTTGTGTTTTGCAAAGATAAAGATCGCTCAGCGAGAAAGATTAGCTATTAGATGTCCTGTGAGAAGATGTACATTGGAGCAGATGATATTTCCAGATTCAAATACCTCCCTAATATGTCACCAGATGACCTTGCTGAAAAGCAAGCATGAGATCCGAAGAGATGAAAGCTTTCATATTCGTTTTTACACGCACAGACCTTTCCCATGCTGTTGAGCGGGACATTTCATTATTTAGAGTCCATACCACCCTTCAAAATGATATTTCTCTCCATCTCAAATTTCCCCATTGTCTAGAACTCAAAATCTCCCCTGAAAGCCTCAACATCCATACCGACCACCACGCGTTCAGCAAGATCCCTCCTCCCCATTTGACTGAAGACCCTCCTAAGTGTATCATATAGATTCGTACTCTGATTCTGGCTAATCATCCTCTCGAGCTCCGCCTCACTCACGTTGCCATTCGCATCCATGCCCAATCCGCCCGCACCATTCAGAATATCCCTTGCTTTCTCACGGCCTTCATTCTCAACGACTTTATGCATAGCCAGCGCACCTAGGAGATGTGATGCCGCTTCGTCGTAGCATCCGATGTTGATACATGAGACGCCGAGATTGTAGCGCGCGCGGACGAAATTCGTGCGCAGCGTGAGAGCCTTCTCGTACGCGGCGATGGCTTCTTCCGAACGGCCGCTGTTGGCGAGCGTGGCGCCGAGTCTGTTCCATAGGAGATGGACTTGGTCTCTTTGCGTTGAGGCGCCGGATTCGGTGGATGCGAGAGCGGCGGAGAAGCAGTCGACGGCTTTGTCGTATTCTTCTGCGCCGTAGAAGAGTACGCCGAGGCCGACTTGGACGTCGGGATCCATGTGTTCGCCATCTGGGGAGAGTTGGGCGGCGGAAATGAAGAGCTCGGTTACTTTTTCGTGGAGGAGATGTCGGTCTGTGAAGCCGATTTCGGCGTCGGAGGAGAGTGAGGAAGGAGAGATTATGGAAGGGTATTTGACGGAGAGCCAGCGCTCGAGGGTCCGGTAAGCGGTGCTGTCGTATCCTTCGTTGGTGTAGCTTACTGCTAGACCCATGAGAGCTGTGAGGTTACTAGGGTCGATCTTGACGGCTTGCTCGAGAGCGCGGATGGCGGGCGTTTCTTTCTCATTTTGAGCTTGAGCTGAGCCTAGAAGAACCCAGGCATCGATATGTTGAGGATCTTTCTGGACTGCTGCTTCAAAAGCGAGAGCTGCTAGCGAGAGATTGCCTCCCTCATGCATAATCCTCACGCCCTCCTCGAAGGGGTTGCCGACCTCCTTGAATATGTTATCCTCCTCAAACATGTAATCACCCAACTGTGGATCTCTGAATGGTTGATGAGTGCCTAGACCATCAAAGCCATCCCACTGATCGAAATCGCCCATATGTTGGCCTAGATTCTCTTCACCAGCCAACTCCCTAGCAGCAGCAGTCTCAGCTTGTATGCCTCTCCAGATAGATTCGAAATCACCAAATTCATTGGTTTCGGATTCAAGGACTGACCTGTCCATTTGTTCCAACTCTGCCTCTGCCGCTAGACTCTCATCTTGTTCTCTGCCCTGGATATCAATTTGCTTGAATTGTTCCTCCCAGTGCTCATCATCAAGCTCGATCATCTTTCCTTTCCCTTTATCCTGTTGTTGGAAATTCTGTGGTTGTTGGTATTGTGAATGGTTCATCATTCCCATACCCATACCCATGCCCATTCCCATATTCATGCCCATGTTCATTCCCATAGGTGATTGGTAGCCTTGGTATCCATTTCCCATTTGTTGAGCCATAGGACTACCTGTCCTAGCACCCTGATTCATCTGTTGGAAACGGGCGAAATCCTGAGGACTGAATGCCGTGCCTTTAGGAACCTGGAATGCAGCCTCCATCCTCGCCTGGTCTACGCCCGGGTTGAATTCTTGTGCCCAACCATTGAGACCCGGTGATGTCGAGCCCGCTCGCATATGAGGATTTTGATGGAGATCGTGTTGCATGGCGAAAGCTTCTGGGAGTTGGCCATTCTGTTGCATGAAATCATTCATCATCTGGTTGCTAGTTAGCCTGCTTCTCTCATTGTATTTTCCCTTACTCATCCCCACAGTCCACCTCCTGCCTTCTCCTTCCCAGCTCTCATCACAGCCCAAAGGAACAGAAGCACAGCATGCAACCTACATTGTCCTGACTCCCACTCATCCCCACACCCCCCGTACTCCTCATCCCCTGCATATTCCCCCCAGGCCTACCAACCAACCGATCTCTCTGCAGACTCTTATCATCCTGAACATGTTTGGTGAACTGGCTCAACGGATTGCCCGCCGTCGAGCATTCTGCGCCTCCCATGAAAGACATCGTTGCTTGATGCGTTACTGTTCGTTTCGGTTTGCTAGTATGCACTGTATGGCGTGAAGAACTGGGAGCTGCTTGCTTGGAGATGGTATCTATCGTCTTGCCGAATCCCAGAAACTAGTTTGTATACGAGTTCGCAGATATTGCCTTTATTGTGTCGTACGGTACCGTCCCGAGTTCTCGACAGTACGCTCGATCCGATCCCAAATCCGCGAATTATTAATCCTCGAAACAGAACCCCGCCCCAGAATTCGCCCAGTTTCGTTCGCCACGTCAGATGCTGCAAGTCTATCGCGATATCAGTCGTCTGTATAGTGCCGTAGTCTAACAAGCAGTGCAGTAGGTACGAATTCGAATGCGTGTTTCGCTGTGAGATGTAATGTACAGGAGATGTCGAGATGTCAGAATGCAGAACGTGAGAATGGGGCAAGAAGAGTGTGGGGAAGCTTGCAGTGCAGTTGTTCGGGAAGAAATTCTGGCGCGGCTGCGGGCGCGGCGGAGCCGAGGTGCGTGAGCCTGGAGTGAGGTCGGCATTCGGCGAGTGGAGGATCTTGGCATGTATTGGGAATCACATGAAGACATTTTGAGCACTGGTGAATAATGAGAGAGGTGGTTATGCTCTTGTTTACTACACCTACCTGGGTTTTGAGCAGTTGATGGAGGGACAAGTCTGAATTCAAAGAGTCATTATCATCAGTGGTATGCCCATCGAATTGCGGAAACGTATCTCAATTATTCTTACTAGCAAGTACGGTATCATCACTACACATATACAGCCACCGTCTGTTTCTTCAGACAAAGAAATGCTAACCATCCATCAAACCATCGTACAAGCCATGAGCGGAGTAATATCTATGTATCTGTCTTTCTTTCGAATCTCAAGAAACCATCCCGCGCGCCGCTATGCCCACAAGCTCAAGAAAGTATACCCCCTATTTTACAAAAAAGTAGAAATGTAACAAGAGGGCTTCGTGACAAGGGAGCAAGAGATCCAGAAATGCCACACCGAGACCATGCCAGGTTTCCGCATTTGCGGATCCAGTAACTTTTGATACACCACCATAGTTCCCTCATCTCATCTCACACTGTTTTACCATCATACACTGTTCATGCCGTTCCTCGTACACCCTGCCAATTTCGCCCCTGCATCTCAACCAAGTAGTGAGCAGCTTAGAAAGAGGTCTCACGATCTCCTCTTGGCACACCACCATCGCCACGGCTCTCTCTGCTCCCGGCGCTGAAATCGATTCTCAGCTGTCTTCCATAAACCTCCTTTCCAACCAATGCCTCCTTCCCCTTGACGGCACTCTCAACATCCACGAAATCCGCGTGGGCGAATCCTCTCGGCTGGCCAGTACGTCTATCGATAGCAACACGGACATCGATGACATTTCTGATGTCACGGAAGAGCTTGTTGAGATCAGCATCAGACATCTCGAAAGCGAGGTTGCCGATGAAGAGGGTCTTGGAGGGTGGGTTGGTGGTATTTTCACGGCGGGTTGTGTTCATGTAGTTGACGACGAGGCGGCGGCCTTCGAGCATGGACTCGTGCTTGGCTTCGATGGCCTTGGCAGCTTGTTCGATGGATTCGAATTCGACGTATCCGAATCTACATTCAAATTAGCCATCGTTCAGAAGTCTTGTGCCAACTCTGCTTGAATCAAGCAAAGGAGAAAGAAGAAATGCAAACATACCCCTTGCTCAAACCTCTAGCATCAGTGGCAAGAGTAACCTTCTGAATAGCACCAAACTCTCCAAACTCCTTCTCCAAATCCGCAGCCGTGACATCGAAAAGCAAGTTCCCAACATACACACCACTCGAAGGTGCGGGCGCAGGACGAGGCTCAAACGATCGTCCACCGCCACGCTGCATGCCGCCTCCTCGTCCGCCACCGTATGCTCCACCACCATATCTGTCTGCCCCACGGTCTCCTCCGTATCCACCACGATCACCTCCATATCCGCGATCACCGCCACCATATCCGCCTCGTCCTCCGCGGTCCCCTCCATACCCACCGCGTCCGCCACGAGCTCCGAATCCACCTCGTCCACCTCCATTTCTATCACCACCATACCCACCTCTACGATCCTCATACTGTCTTGGCTCGCGGGGAGCGTATCCCTGAGACTCACCAGCCGACGCGGGTGTCGAATCGGAGGCAGCGTCGATAGCTCTATTCACAGCACTGTTCTCGCCGTCAGAAGTTGGGACAGCCTCAGAGCTCTTCGCGGCATCGTCGCTGTATTTTCGGAATGCCGAGGGGATGATTGATGATTGTTGGGTCTTGGAGCGGAGGGCGAAGGGGGTGGATGTGTTGAGGGTGCGGATGCTGCTCGCTGTTGAGGACGACGATGCGGCGCGGAAGACAGAGCGGCGGATCAAATGCCTGGGAGGGAGGTATTAGCTTTGTTCTGAACAAGCCATCTGGTAGTTCGTCGTCCATTGCAGTCAAAGAGAGCAATGGCATCGAACTTGGAGCTCCATTAATTCATCCAAGCATCGGAATCAACAGACCACCCAAGCCAATCCATTTTATTTCCATCGCAACTCCGCAGGCAGTTATCAATACTTACATGATGAAGACGTAAAAGGAGCGGACTCGAAATATTCCCGAGATATGCTGTAAAGAAGAAACGTTGTTGTAGGGAGAGGTATGTTGAAGAGAGGTATGTGAGAGAGGGAGATGATGATTGCATCCTCGATTATTTTTCTTCGACTTTTCCCTTTCCGCGACAGGGTCAGCTCCACTTATTCCCGATACGCTAAGCCCGTTCAAGTGCAGTGTTGATGGACCTTGCGCGAGGACACCTCCTTTCTTTTCGAGATGTTCTCGAGAAGAGCTTTCATGGTGGAAGATTCTGCACTGGAATGAGAGAAATTCTACGACTGTTGTGTTCTTTCGTTTTGGATATGATTGTTGTCAACTGTTGTCCTGGTAGGACTAATGTTACAATAGCTTCAGTCGCAGGTGTAGCTTATCTCGACGTTCAAGAGCTTCTACAGCCAAAAGAACAGACGAGACATTTCAGTCGCTCATCAACTGTGAGATACCAATTTTCCAAGTCTGTACTGGCACCATGCCAATCCGTGAAGATATACTAATCCACCCTGCATTCCAATTACTCACAAGGCATAGCCAGTACCTCGCACTTATTCAGCTGCCGTTCACAAAGTACCTGCCCACAGAAAGACAAATTCTCAATAAGTGATTTTTCATTCCTTTATTTATTTCATCCATGCATCATCTTGATGTCGTTCATCTATAGAGGTCACAGGTCAGAGGCCAATATAAGCCCAATCCCAAGCCCAAGCTAAGCACCCTCTTTCGCTCTCTCGCTCTCTCAATAAGACGCGAGAAGCAAGCAAAAAAGGCAGGCAGGCAGACCATCAAAATATATGTCTCAAACAATGTAGTATCCCAATACAGTCAGCAACACAAAGCAAAAGCGCGTCTCATCTCATTTCATCTTCGTTCTCCATATACCCACCCCTATGCCGCAAGCTCCTCTCTCCCAAACACTCGGACCTTCCAGCCTTATGCAGACATGAGCCCACACCAAATCAGAGACCCAAAGAATAGGACGAAGGGAGGCAACAGCAGAGAAAGGATGAGGACAAGAGAAAGAGTAGAAACATCTGCGCAGGGGTATATCAAAACGCCATGACCCAACCAACCAAGCAACCATCCCAAACCCAAACCCAATGGCAGTTCCAACCCATTCCATCCAACCAGACCATCAAGCACCCCGCCATTTTTTCGGTTCCCGCAGCAGAGAATAGAGAAATGAGAGAGAGATATAATCAAACAAGAACACACACATAGCGCCATTCTCCATGCCAGTCATGCATATTAGGCCGTCGGCTCAAAGTCGTATTTTTGATAAAGAACAAAGGAAAAGAGAATTGAGATACGGCCGAATCTTAAGGAAAAGGCGACAGCGTGCGCGCCATTGAATCTGGCGAATCAGAGAAGAAAGCCGACGAGATGCCATGAGGAAAAGTAGTAACACAAGTAGGCGAAGACCGTGCATCGAAAGAGGCGAATTCAAAAATCCTGGTAAGATGTGGTTGCCCAACATCGGGATGGGATGCAGATAACGAATGCTGCAATGCACGATATGCGCGAGCCACGTGGATGAGATCGCAAGGTAGGGTTGAGATTGCCACGTGTGATCAGCCATCTCTAATATCGTGGTAATTGGACATGTGGCGACGATCAATCTTTAAGTGGTAATGATCGTGCAAAATCGCCCGATAATGGAAGTCAAAAATCGGGACTAGAATCGATCCGCGGGGCGGTATCCGTTGGGTCGTTGATCATGTTGGTATTGCACACCGTTCATGACCTCAGGATCTGGGATGCTCCGGAGAGGTGGTAATTGCTGTTGTTGCTCACCTGCTTGAACATTATGACTGTATTGGTGAGGAATTGGAGCAGATGGTTGATGGTACGAAGGTGCAGGATGGCCTTGGAGAACAGCAATTTCGGATCTCATTTGGGCGTTTTCGAGTCTGAGATCGTTGGCTTCTCTGCGGGTAGCATCGAGTTCGTGTTCGAGTCTCTGGAGGCGAGCATCAACACGTGCGATCTGATTCTTCTGCTCCGCAATGACCTTGGTCTGGCGCTCGTGCTCACTGATAGCTAGAAATTGTTAGAAATTTCAGAAACACACAGAAGAAAAATTTACCTTTTGAAAGAATCTCCCACTTCGAAGCCTTTGCACCCCGCTCAACGCTCTGAAGAGTTCTGAGGGTATCGAAGAGATCCTTCATCTCTAATCTTCGCTTCCGCTCGGCCAACTTGTGAGAAACACGCAGTTCTGGGGTTCGAGAGTATGGTTGCGAGCTGTTCGGAGAACCGCCTTCACCATTGGCCAACTCCGATACCTGTCTATGCTGTAGACTATGATGGTGAGTGCTCATCTGAAATTCGGACGACTCTCTGCCATACTCTCCAACTGGGGCACCATCATCCAGACGACGTTGACCGGCTGGGAGACGCGACTCGGTAGTGTATTGGCTGCTAGCAATCGAATCTGCGTACGAGTTACGTCTCGAATCATCATAGAACGAAGTGCCTTGTCTGCTACCAAGCTCCTCGCTAGGTCTCGCAGCCGACGGGATTCTCTGAACCTCCTCCTCAGGGAAAGCCCAAGCTTGACCTCTAGTAGGCTCAGGAGCACGAGCGATCGCACTCAGAGCCGGACCTGTAATCTGAGGAGCATTGCGCGAGTTGTGAGAGGAATCCGGCAAGCGTTGGAAGTTTGGCTGGTAACCACTGGACAGACGGAAAGGACCAGAGTTGCGATCGGGGTGAGCAGATCCTGGATTTCTCTGCTGTGCCAATGTGCTTTGTAATGAGGTTGTGGACGGGTTGGCGCTAGCATAAGGTGAACTCGCAAGTCTCATGTCACCAAAGTTTGCACCCAGTCTGCTATCTACCGATTCTCTGCGCGAGTCACCCATATGACCATTGTGCTGACCCTGAGCCTGGCCTTGATCGTAGAACTGCTGATTGAAGCCATTGTATGTTGTAGGAGACACAATTGAAGCGACACTCATGGCACCAGAAGCAGGAGAGTTCAATGGCTGTGTGTTCGGACCATTCGATATGGGAGAGGGGGTCATATCAGTCGCAGACGAAGAGTCAGCTCGAGAGAGACGAGGATTGAGGTTTGGGGCACCATTGGTGGATTGTGTAGAGTTATCTGCTGCTGTCAGTGTAGTTCGAAATCATGGGGACGAGTCCTTGCTCACGCTTACTCGAGGCATCCTTAGAAGAGTAGTAGGCGGAATCGCGATGCTCGTCAGGTTTGTTTAAGACACCTGCCAGACCGGCAGGGATTTTCTGGGAGACGTGTGGGGAGGCCATTGCGACTGCAATTGCGATAGGGAGGGACGTTGAAAAGGAGCGTTCGTTGTGAGAAAATAGAATCGGCCGAGGCCAATGAGGGCTGGATTGCCAAGTAGCAGACGGAAGAGAAGGAATTGATCGTGGAGGGAGGGTTGTCAAGTAGCAGACCCGTCAAATGACGTGAGTGAGAAGTTTAGAAGTGCCTCTCGAACGGTTGTGGTGATCTTCTCGAGTGGAGGTGAAGTGAAGTAAAGTTCACTCGAAGTAAAGGTTGGGTTGAGGGACCCGACAAAAGTGAAGTGAACGTGCTCTCTTTCGCTCGCTCGTCTGTTGCTTTGCGCTGCGCTGCACTTCAAGGACCAGGTCAGTCTCCAGTGAATTTATCTAGTGCGCCGATTAGAGCGCTGCGGGCGGGCTCAGGCTGGGGCGTGGACGGTGTCAGGGGAGCCAGGTGGGTTGACGGCTATCGAGTGGAGCACTAAAATATCGAGTTATAGGGATCTGATTGGTCGCTTAGGCCAGTAGCTCATGTCAGGCCGGTGTGGTGCTGGTCTCTTCTCTTCTTTCTCTTCCAGGTTCTGCTCTTGGGTCTTCCTCAGTAGTCTAAAAGCGAGCGTGGGTGAAGCCGTCAAGACTTGAAGTGTGGAATGGAGGGGTCGGGCTTGGGGTATATAGGTATAAATAGGAGACTTCGAGGGTTGCTTCAGTTGATAAGGTTGACGTGACCAGACCATCTCCAGGCCAGCCAGTCCAAGATCAGTGGACAGAAGGCTGTTATGTATGCTGGCTGAAGAGTGCAGCAGTCCAGTCCATTTCTCTAGAAGGAATCCCTCCCGTCTGGCTGTCTTGCACACTGCAGTCTGCCCTGCACTGGTAACGTACGGGGATGATGAAAGCAGGATAGTGTTGTCTAGGGGGCAGCGTGGTGGACTGCCGGGGTGAAGAGTACAGGACGGAGCGTAAAGTGAAAGGCCAGCCAAGCAGCAACGAGAACAGCCAGACAGGCCTGAGGAGATGCAGAGACGCCTGTCAAGGTGTGGCAGAGCGGGAGGTCTTGAGTGGATGGGCGCACGAGATGTCTGGGATGAGGGAACAAGGATTGGCTGCGTGGGCGCGGGAGAGGGGGATTCGATGGAGGGAGGGATACGGCCTGGAACTGGTGGGCTCGATTTGGAAGGGTTGGTTGGTGGGATCTCACTTCAGGGCATGGCATGGCATGGCATGGCATGGACGAGGACATGGGGAGAGGTACAGCATGCATGGATAAATGGCAGGGCCAGAGAGGCATGGCATTCGAGTCAACTTGGAAACTACTGTATCAAGTCAATAAACTTCGCGGCGAACGCTTTTCAGATGAACTTGCAGGACTAGTACGCTAGTAAAGGACGAACAAGGACAGACAAGTCGATGCTTGAGACTGAGGGGGAGGCTTGAGCTCAGAGCCCCATCCAAGTCCTAATATCACATCTCAGCATCACCATGCTTCTGCCACAAACTTGTGTCCTGGCACTCATAAATCAGGAGGTGGAGAAACATTCTGAAGAGCTGTGGTTGAAGCCCCAAACAATTCCAACTACGGCATCTTTTAGCCAGATCGGCTCAGATCGCTCGCGCGTGGCATATCGTACCGTAGCCATGTCCGTCCCTCGATCGGGGATCATCTCTTCATCCAGCCAACAACGTCTCCTCTCTGCCCCGCGATATCGACAAAGCCATCCTAAAATCTACAAAGTCCCCGTCCGCCGCCGTCCCGCTGCTACGTTAGTGGTTGCCTCTTTAGGGCCAGATCCCCTTGTCATCTCATGGCTTGTCCCCCTTGCTCTTCGCCGGAAAAAGAAAGTTGAGAGACGATCTCCAGATGCGAAGAACAGGGAAACAGGATCGAATTGGTATTTGTGTTTCTTTAGTGCGTTACTGCTGCTGCTTTCGGAGTGTGTTACTCGCTCGTCAAAAGTGCAGTTGCTCAATTCAATTTCATCTGGAAATCACGTCCGATCCAGTAGTAGCCGGTGTAGCAAGTTCATGCGTGTTTTCGTCTTCATAATTTCATTGTCGATAACATTTTCGAGATCAGAGGATATTTCTACAACAGTAGACCCGTACCTCCTCACCCCTCTTCGACCTTCCCACTCATTCCCCTCCGGTTCTGTTCCGGTGCAGCTCACTTCTGTCCGTTCATACATGCGTACAGCTGAAGTCACACAAGAAAACGTGTTGCCGTACCGCCCCTTCAATCCACTAGCGGCTAACTTTACACCCTAGCCCGAACCGTTGATGATGAGTTTCGTGAGAGCTGTCAAATCAAGCCCTAATCGTTCTCTTGTTCCTCATCTTGGCCTCCTGGGACTAATAAAGTTTATTCCCGGTCTACTCAACTTGTACATACGAGCCGGAAGTATCAGACAACCAGATCTATTGATCGTAGTATGACTTTCCGTGCTCTGTTCTATACGGTATACGGTCGGCATGACTCCACGGGATCTCTCTCTTTCGACCTCATATGCCACAGGCTGACTAACTAACCACCAACCGGCACCAACCTCAACGGCTATAAGAACATCTCACACATAGGCAACCAACCGGCAGATGAGACATCTCAAACAACCAATCCCGAAAAGACAAAGGTTTGAATTAAACCTTCCACGAAGCTGCACCTGCTCGACATCTGGGGAAGTGCGGGAAGCGGGAAGCCGTACTAGTACAATAAAAGTGAGACTATCAAAAAGCCAATCTCGAGACCTGCATGATCGGACATGGCATTCTTTCAGTCTGTGAACAGCCGTCTGATCCGATTCGATTATTGGGTTCTTCTTGACAGCAGTTGGCGCACAGATTTACTTGCCATCGAGCTCTTGTTCTGTACCTGACAGCTCCAGATCAGCATTCAGATTTCCCCAATCCAGCTCGGCCAAATTTCATACTCCAAGACGGCGATATTCAGCACCTCATTATCGCACAAGACAAAAACAAACCCTCAGAACCAGTCACTCTGTTCACAGTCAGCGTTTATGTTTCAGAGTCCTCACCTTTTTCGCATACCAGATTCATTTGAGATCTTGCACAGCTGAGAGCTCTCTCACGGGCTTCCCAGCATTACGCTTACCTGGACCTCACTCTCCATTCTTCCCCCGATCTAGACCCCCATACCCTACTTCCCCGGCGCTGTGTTCCCTACGCTCCAAACCCCGAGCCTTGCCCTGCAAGCTCGTGCTCGCGGGCGCGCGTGGCACTTACAGGCCTGCTCTTGATTCTTGGGTCTTGGGCGCCGAGATGAACAGGCTCCGGGCTCCGATGGGATGGGATGTTCCCTGAAAACCGGTTGAAAGCGAAGCAACACATCGCCTTGTGCATAGCATAGCATCGCGTCGCATGCTGCAAGCAATATCACCACGGCACCAGCACCTCAATCCTCTCTTGCAGTCAAACGGCAACCTCCGCGAGCAAACCCAGGGCAGGGCTCTGACTGGAACGAGCACATTGAAGAAAAAGAAAAACATCCATCGCCGTAGAACTCTTCCCTAAATTCAGGCTCAACACAAAGTTCACAACCCCAGCAGCCTCGTTCGGCGTCATTCCACGCTGCAAATCACCGAGAGACATGCTCTGCGACCAGGCACTGACTGCCGACTGGCGCGAGCTTTCCCTTACCGAGAGACAACATCAACCATTCAACCAGGTCTGTACGGAATCCGGGACAAACCAATTTACGCGCACGTTCTGATCACCACAATTGCCTCCACTGTGATATTGATTGTTTTATTAATTCACAGAAGGGAAGATACGAGGACGGAACGTTGCAATAAACGCAAGGCTTCCTTACACTCTGGCTCTTCGAATACTGTATGGATCTCGCGTGCTTGTCGCGAAGAGAATGGCCGCAGCACGCCTGTACCTGACGTTCATGCTCTCCGAAAAGCCAGAATCTGCCTTATTCTCCTCGAATCCTCGAAGCTCGCGTACAGACAGTGGCAGCAGGATATCTTCACATGATGCCAACTCTCACCTGCTCCTTCAAGCTTCGCTTCGGTTCACACAAAGGGCAATTCAAAAGGCTTGGGGTACACTGAAGCCGAAAACCCTTGCCCTGTATTCCATCCACCTGCTACCCGAGAGTGGTATCCCTGACCTTGACCTTGACCCTGACCCTGAAGGATCAAAGCCACGGGGTATGAACATGGGTGGGAATGGAAAGGAGATCTTCCATGTCCTTTGCTCTGGGTCGTGACGATCTCTTCTTCTTTTCTGGGATGTCCATTGTAGCGACAGATGCACTTTGGCAACCACAAGATAAATTACTTCTACATATGAAGCTTTCCTGAGTTGAGATTTCGAGCTGCGAGATCTTGCCGTATAAGGGTTGACTTTAGGGTGGATACAGTCGGTACCGTACGATTTTAACTTTGACTTTGGCTTTCAATTGACTCGACACGGCGAACTCTCCTGAAGAGGAAGGTTCATGTGCCTGCTTCTGAATGACTGCGGAGTACGGGACACGGACTTCGATGGATGTATACCTTGACAACTTTTTAGAATCGATAGACTTCAACACCAGTGAGGAGTCTCGTCTTATGATAAGATCCTAAGAAGTGTCAGTTTCAAACATCAAACAGATTTCCCGATTTCTTGCATGATTCCAGCAGGTATTTCGTTAAGTGTATCTAGCTTCAACAAATCCTTCTTCTATCTAGTGTCAAGCTCCCTGAATTAAGGTCTGGTAATAAACAAAGACAAAGCGAAATTTTATGAGACGAATTCAGTCAGCCACCTGCAAAGCACACTCGTGGAATCTCAGCAGGCGAAAATTTCAATCTATCTCCAGCTCTACCAGATCTAATTGGCTACCACCTAGCCGGAACACGCATCCATGATGATCCCATCCCCCTCACTCATCAGCACTGCATCGCCACGCATCAACACCAAGGCTGAATTCCTGCAAGAGCCATGGATATCTGTTCCCTCGTCGCCGACTGGTCGGCTAATCGTATCAATGAAGATCTATGGAAAATCACCTCGCTTGCATTTTCAGTGTAGGCGATACTGTGGCAAGCGAAGGACAAAGGACCCCAACTCCGTCGATATTCTATCAAGTCAAGCTAATGATGCTGGGAAGCTGCATGGCGATTGATTCTCTTCCAACAATCTCCTATCCATACTCCTTCATCAAATTGAAACGAAGCAAGAAGGTATTGGTTCCCTACTCTATCGTTTATGGAAGCACCAGGCAAGCGGTAGGAAAGCTACCGGCCGCTATTTATCTCAGAGGTATCATCGCGAGTCTCCCACCAGCTGATACAACTACTGCACGCCATACATCTAAAGAGGTACAAGCGGACGCAGCTGCAAGATGAGATGAGACCTCCTCTCCTCACCATACCATCTAATCGTTCAGGTTCGTTAAAATACACTAGAATTCCTCACTCACCAGCCCGGCGCACCCTATCTTATACTTCCCGTCCCGCACAACCCGCACACCAAGCCACGGCGCGGAAGTCGCACGGAACAAAGCAAAACAAGCCACCTGTGGCATTTAGTGGCGCTCCCTCCGACACCACTGATTCGACACCTTCACAGCCTTCACTATCTCATGGTGGGGTTGGCGCTGATCTGGATCGCAGGCTGGGGGGCGGGAGGGATCGTAAATCGATCTGAGCCAGCGCTAAACTTCAATTCGACGAACCTCGAAACTTGGATCTGGGTCAGGGACGTTTTGCTACTTTTTGCTTTTTGTGAGTGTATCGCCGACGTTGGGGCTTGGCTTTTGGGTTTGGAGAAGGGCTATTGGCTTGCTGGATTATGGACTAATGGTTGATTGATTGATTATTTTGACGGCGGTGGTTTCAGATGACGGGCAGAAGCTATGTATGGGGTGCACGAGGGAGGGGTCATAGCGGTTTTCTGTCACTCATTAAGATACCTCACATCTACTCAGGACGGAAAGTAATACTCGGGATAGTGGGGCAAATTCGAGTTTGCACTTTTGTTTTTACTTGATCGGGCTATTCTTGACGAGAAAGTTATCGAGTTATCCTGATCAAAGGGAAACAGGTTTTGTTCCAGCTTCGTGGCGTTCGAACGATGTCCTCGAACCGAAGTCTAGCAGCCCAATCACGACCTCAAATCTAAGTTACATTCCCACCAACAATCCGATCTAGATCTAAGAGCCGCATCAGCAAGGAAAACCCAACAATGTTCCAAAGCCACATCTCTGGGAGACCCGACCGGACATTGGTTCCCAATCGAGGCATCACGCCGACGACATGTCTGCTCGCTTCGTTTGTTCCAAATCAACAATGCGAAGCAAAAACCAGCGTCGGGAATCTGCCTCATGCATCCATCCCATCATTCCCTTCCCATGCATCTCCATCCACGTAAAGGCCGCCCGGAAGAAAAGTGTGGTTATACAAATCCTCCTCCCGGCCTGTCTTCCCCGCTTAGTCGCACGCTGCCTAGGTGTGCTACACTGCCTCGTAGGCAGAGCTCACTGTGTATGCTGCGCCAGCTGGAAAACCGGCATTCAGCACGCACCAGTACAGTGCAGCGGAAGCACTCCCCGAATGCATCGTAAGTACACTTGTACTTCGTACATACTGATAGGGAATATAAGGTATGCACAGAGCAATGGTACCAACGTGAACTGTTCGCTGCGTGACGACGGTTTGTGTCTCGCGTTCCAGGAAATCGGTCCGTCCTGTGAATAGCGAGACAAATGTATCACCAGCGATGTTTCCACCCCTGTTTTCTTATTCTGCTTCTGGGGTATACATTTACAGGCATGTCAAAGGTACTACGGAATGTAGGTATTTTCGGCCATTATTTTCGGCCAGTCACTCGAGATGTGCGGACTCCGGCCTATATTGAGGTACATCTTATCTGATGGTTGGTCAGGCTACTTCTCAACACCATGGAAAGTCACTGTGCAGTCCCCCAACACTTACCGTAAAGTTCTCATTTATCATTTCATCCACGAGCAGATGTCTCGGGAGATTCACGAATCGAGAACCAAACCAAGGAATAATACCTCAGCAACACAAGATCAACTACCCCGAGCTTCCCCGATCAAGCACCCAATGCCCGCGTGTCTCCTATGCACGTCATATACAGTGCATGTACGCTGCATATACGGTCCTCGGCCCCGGCCAAATATCCTCGCATGCCCTAACCATCGGCACAAACAGGCTAAAGTGTCACATATATCCCCGCAGATTATATCACAGCTTTAACCGGCGTTGCTGAAAGGCTATCTGGGTGTGGGGTTATGAGTAAGAGGCTGAAATGCTTCGGTGATAGATGTAGAGGCCGATGGGTACGGTATACGACGTGCCTCTGACGCCAGCGAATTCTCAATTCTAGAGATTATGCAACACATGGACGAGAAATTATCGAGGCTGGTTGGCAAACCTGCTCGAGCCGAAGACCAAGGAGGCTTTCTCAAAGAGTATACAAGATACCAATATCTCGATACCCCAGACTTTAGCCAGCATCCTAGTTCCAAGATCTCCAGATCGAAATCTAGAGTGACTTCAACGCCATAGAGCACGATTCAAGCTTTAGCATCACACAGCTGTGCTGGGGCGTGGCTACAGCACAGCACAGCATGGACTCAACACAGTCTTCCATGTCACGACATCGAAATGCATGCCGGTAGCACACACTACCAGAAGGCTTTCATCCGAAGCAACAACTGTGAGCCCTAGGTACCCTATCAAAAGTAGGAGTCTTGATAAATTCTCAGACCTGCTCCGCGAGATGGAAAGCAAGGTGACGAGTGTTCCAAACGCGCGTAAGAAACGGGAGCTCGCATGTTGTGCTCAGGGCTGTGTAGCGTGGTGAAGAAACCAGATCATGCGGGTGAAGAGCTAGTAACGTGGTATGTAGATGCGATGGTCTGTGGCCGGATAGCAAGGTATTGTACTTCCGCTTCGATGTCTAGCTTAACAATGTGTCTTTGAAGGATCCGAGGAGATCTGAGAACCGGGCTGTGGGACTCTGGCCAAATTTTATACGGCGATCCGGTTGGATTAAATTGATGATTTTTTGTAACTTATCTGGCTCTCAGGCTTTTCACGTAGTTCAAGGTCTCAGAGAATTACCTGTGGTTGAAGAACGGCGCTGTCTCACTCCTTGAGCTACGGTATCGATCGATAAGGTGCATGTGCTGTTCGATTTTTGCACGGTAGGTAACAACTTCTTGAGTTTCAAAGTTACGTGGCTTGGGAAGATTCAGGACCTTATCAGTCCTGTCATTCGTGCCATGAGCTTCACAACTCAACGTCCAACCCATTACAACTCCATCTCGCAAGCCAGTCCCAACTCCACGGTTCCCCAACCAAACAATCAGATTCCAAATATCTTCCACACTTTTACCATCTAGCTTCCACATCAAGTCCAGGTCTTTCCGTGCGCTACTCACCCCTTCCCAATGTCTCTCTCCCCACCAGATCTAATTCACCTATGCTTTCCCGCCACCCCATGTATGCCACCACAGCCAACGTACCACACCACGCAGCTCGCCCTTTCCCATCTCGCCTTATACTGTCCCCTCCACTCACTTCACTCACTCCACTTACTCCACACAGCTCATCTCATCTATCTCATCTCCGCTTACTTCATCGCACACTCCACTCCCGAGACACATCCACACCAATGTTCCATCCCAGCGGCAAGCGGCATGGAATCTCATCGGACGTTCCACCCACACCCTTCTGATCTCTCACAAGAGCGTACACGATCACGCAGGTTGAGCGTTAGCGTCAGCGGTTTGTGCACTGCTTGACGGTTGCGCAACTTTCGGAAAGTTGGGTGTCCGGGAGGGTGGGCGTGGAGTTTTGTACTTGATTAGATCTGGTGGCCAGTGTGGAATCTAGAATGGATTGGTGGAAGGACGAATGGAGAGTGAATTGTAGAAGCTAAGATGAGCCCCTATTCCTTTTGCTTCGTGGTCCTGGCCTCCTGGCTGATGAGTAAGATGGTTATTTCTCACCTTATTCTAACTTTGCATTATTTCCACTTCATACAGCGCGCACAATTTTTTGTACATCAACTTTTGAAGTCAAGGGAGGAGGAGTGTTTGGTTCAATCCACTTCATCTTCTGTCAGGTGTAGAAATGGCCCCCAGATAGCGCGTCACTTGTTCCTTCCACTCGTCGGAACTTTGAATCTGTTTTATCTAGGCTCAAGAATTCCTTGCGATTCTTGAATATTTCTACCAATCCCCAATATTCAGACTTGTAAGTCTCTCGGAACCAAACAAATATCTCGTTCTCCCGGTTCTTCGCTTAGCGAAACCTTCTGTTGCACATCGCATCCAGACACGAGCGAAAGTCGGTCCTACATATCTTCTGCCAGTGAATTCTCCCGGTTCTTAAACCTCTTCATACTGTGTGGGAGGTCGGTTATAAGTTAATATTTTAATACCTTAGTTGTTTCTTTATATCCGTTGAAGTGTTTGGAGCATCTTTTGCTAAGAACTCCGCACGGCCGGAGTAAACACTCTGTTGCACGTCGCTCCCAAAGCGGTCAGAGCTAAATTTCTTTAGAGAAATATGCAAAACAAGTCATTGATCTCAGTTCTATCAGATTGGGAGACTGTGTTTCCTTCCCTGACCAGGAATGGAGTGAGCCGGTAGAATGATACCATCTCATGCAGACACTGCACGGAATCTCTGCTGCAGAGCCAGGCACTCACAAATACAATGATTAAGCTCGTCCACGAAAAGTTCATCGTGTAATTGATGCTCCTTCGAGATCTGGGTAGCTTTACATAGAATCAATGATGTTATCTCCCTCGTGAGCGGCTATCCTCCATCCAGTAGAGGCGAAGCCAGAGCGATTTGAATATCATATCTACCTCAAAAAGATGATACCCGAGATGGATCAAATACGGTGTCAATTGTACCGAATAGATCAAATATTGGTCGACTGCCCATTCGAAGAATCAATAGCCGGTTTCCGACTAGAAGGCTATATTCAGATTGCAGATCTATATTCGCTAATGTTGTTTACAATTAAGCATCGTTACATCACGTGAGAATGCTTTCATTCAAACCTTGGATAGTTTTCTCTGAAAGCAAATTACCACTCGATTGAAGCACGTCAGTCTCGCTATGTGGTAAAACTTATTACACTAATTAGGTGGTAGCTGCACCATGGTAGGCCCCCTCCTTAGACCAGTAGACAGTCTTTGCCATCACTCATCTACAAGAATACTCGGTGACAGAATTGATGGTAAATCACATGTTCAACACAAGAATTCGGCGTTCAGTAACTAAAGTTTATGTTAAATTTTGCCGGAGGTAGGTATGAGTAAGCAGTGGCGCAGCTGAGATCTCTTCGGATGTTAGGACAATCATACAAGCGACTTAGGTTGGTCACAGAGGGGTTTCAGTAAGACCAAATGGCATTTGGTATGAAGACTGAATTGCGTTATTCTGGGACATGAACTGATCAACTCAATTTGGCAAGAGATGTTAGTCTGCAGCGCCTGTGCGCTTGACACAGGGCACTCTTCCTGTCAAAGAGGAGGTGGAACCCTGAGACCGTACTGCTTACAAGTTCCAACCTTTCACGATACTAGGTTTCTAGAAACCATCTAAACAGAATAAGAAGTTGCAAAAAGTCATTTGCTTGGCATTTCATCGCATTCGTATTTACCGGAACCAGCTGCTTGTTCGTGTGTCTAAGTGTGCATCCAGTACAGTAAGCTCAAAATCGATAGTCGCGGAGCACAAGAATGCCAAGCAAGAACGAACCCGAGGAGTCTTCCATGATTAGACACATTATCGGGGAAATCACTCAACCCCAGTGTCTTCACGGGATGCACCCGCTTCAAGCGATCCGACGGACCTCCCAAAGGGGCACGTTTTTGTAACCCATCACGCGGCTCTCTTTTGGAGGCTTCAGCTTCCTTGATTCAGCTTTTCACATTCCTAAAGCATGTATATCCCCCGGCTGTGCCTCCATTTGCTCGTGTTCTTGACACATCGTGATGCTCAAGAAAGGAAAGTGTCAACAATCAAGGGGAAATATTTGTGCTTTGTGAGGGTAGCATGGGTTTGGTCGAAGTATATAAAACCCTCAATCCTCCACCTCAATGTTAGGTAGAAACCACCATCTACCAACCTTCTCACCCTTCTTTATACGTCTCTCTAGCCACTAGCTTGTGCTTAAGTCTGCACACTCATCCAAAACACCTTCATCCAAGATGCAACTCTTCACCTCCGTTGGCTTGTTAGCCATGTTAAGTCTGGGCTCCGTTGTCGCGGCTCTTCCCCCAACCACCACGAGCGTCGGCCTAGACATGACTGTGACTTTCGATGTTTGCTCTCCTGATCCTTTAATCCATCATTAAGGTCGAACAACTAACTTTCAACCCAAGGAGTACATCAAGCAATTCAAGCAACCAGAGATCTCGGATCCCGCACTGGAAAAACGCTGGACATCAACCACTTGCGGCGGCTTAGGACTTCCCCTCCTCCAGATTGCCAACCAGGCAGTTCAACTATGCGATGCCGCCATATTGTCCCTCGAGTTCCAGGACGATACAAACCGACGACGATTCGACCGATACTTCGGCTCTTGGAACAACAACCCGACTGGTCGCGGTATCATCAGAGACCGCTACAGAATGATCGTCGATACACTCTTCGCCACCAACTTCAACCTCATCTGTCTCCCAAACCAGACGAATGGTAATGTCGTTGCAGACGTGACATCATCTGGCCAGGGTAATCCGGCAAACGTGCGCCTCTTCCAGGCTTGGTTTGGACTTTCGGATGAGAATCAGTGCGGAGAACAGCTTACGAAGGCGAATGTCCTCGTGCATGAGGCGAGTCATGTTTTTGGAGCTGCAGACCATGGGAATGATCAGGGTAATGATGCGTATTTGATCGGATGGTATTCTTCTTGTAAGATTGTCCTCTACAAACGATGGTAATCGATGAAGACAAAGCTGACAAGTATCAAATAGCTGTTTATAGCAATTGCCCATTCTAATTCGTCTTGGTACGTATGGGATATGTCTCAAGTGATATCTTCCCAAGACGGCGGAGCTTTGACTTCATTTTCTAGTTCCAAAAAATGTTTCATATCAAGTGTTGATATTTTGGTTGATGGATTGACTAGCTTTCTTCTGCTGTGGACTATGGTTGGGTCAGAGTGGTATCATTGGTCTCATGATCGTTATCCAGTAGTAATATGCTCGCTTATCGAGTATACTTGAGTGCTTTTCTAGGGAGCACTCTTTCCACTCGTTACACAAAGTATGGGCATTCCAATCTTTCCTTTCTGGGTGTCATATGGGCCTCAGTTTTAATCACTCTGATTATCGACTTTAGAGACGTTCCAATCTCGTCACTTTCATCTATCGAATGTCCAGTATTGCATAGGCATACTCTAGATGGCAACTATTTATTATTGCGCCTAAGCACTAAAGTTCAGTCTTTATCAATGGCTGAGGACCGATGGGTCTCCCTGCGACCACACAACATTCATCGTCCATTTTTTGATTCTCCATTCCCCCTTTACTTTCACGAAAACAATCCAGTACCTTGCACCAGCCAGGAATTTTGGGCCGTCTGCTTCGGCTCCTCTTCCTGGAGGAGCATGCTGATTCATGGCTGTTGCTGTCAAGGTTGCTGTGTCCGAGCCATCTTCCAGATCAATCCGGATGCCCGACACCATGTGTGTCGTGTCCTAATCTTGTAGTCAGCACATTTTTTTTTCTTTTTCACAAAAATTTAAGAATTGAATTCCAGCACCTGATTTTCTTGCTTCTTAGTAGGAAAAAGACTGAATGTGGAATTTACGCACCATTGGTCCAATATGAGAGAGCAGTGTTGAACGGATTGTCTCGAGCCCGTTGGTGGCATTCCCGTTCAAGACGAAAGATACATCCTTACCGGCGAATGCAGAGTCGAAGAATGAAATGTTGTTCTCATCGAAGGCCATGAGAGCACGGTAAAGCGTGTCGGTGATGGCTTCACGAGGACTGAGAGATTTGAGTGCAAGTGGGTATGACATGATAGATAGTGACTCGATCAACGATGTTCAGAACACTTCAATTGTGAGAAACGAGCTCAATTATAATAAGAGGAATATATTTCTGACCTGATGGCGGCTTGAACAGAATCTGTAGACCTTGTTGATATATATCTGATGATTAGCGCGACTGAATGTAATTTGTCGGATTTAAGCGTCAAAACAAATGGCTCGCTTCGCTGCTCTCGCTACAGTCCGAGATGTTTCCGACTAACCGAAGTGATTTCTGACGTAAACAAGCTCGCGAAGCTAGCACAGTCACCCATTTAAAGTTCCTGTCGGACATCCTGAGATCCGAGCTTACAAATGATTTGAATTTGGACATGCTATTCCTGCGAATTCAGACAAGGATCAGATGTGGTCTTCGAGAGCGTCATCACTTAAGGTTTAAGATTGTGGTGAGAAATGTAGTACGTCCATTCTTGCATTGACCCTTTCATTCCTCGACTCTCTTACCGGTAGACCCTGCCCTTTCGTCTCAACTCAATTGTATCATCAACATTGACTGAAGGTATTCATTTCGGGTCGCGCACAGAGAGAGCCACACATCCATTCTCTACCGCATATCCGCTTAAAACACCATTCCAGTATTCTTCCGTTCCTTTCAAATTACTATTTACAAGTAGCAGGCGCTACGGTAATCGTGCTAGCTGTCCTCAAATCGACAGTGGATTGGACAGTAACAGTTGTCACCGTGCTGGGGATGTTGGATATCAAAGTCGACGTTCCTGACGAACTAGTTTGGTCGGGGTCGGTGCTGTTACGATTGTTAGCTTTATCCTCACATTTTGACCTGTCTGATCTAACTCGGCAGGTGGATGCGGTAGCTCACCTCGTTGAAGACGGGACCGGTCCAGATACGACAGTAGTAAGAGGACCAATCGTCGAAGTGACGATCACCGTGTCGATGGCAACACTATAAGTGAAGTCCGGAGCGGCATAAGTCGCCACGATGATTCCGCGCCTCTTGGCCGTCGGTCGACCGAGACATGTGCAAGCAGACGAGACGCGGGATGTCAGACCGCCGCATTGTGTTGCGTATGTTGGTGTCGCGGTGACCTTGCTCTCGGTATAAAGACTACAGAATGCGGACGCTGAAGCTGTTCTGCCTAGGAATGCACGCAGGCAATTATCCTGGTTGCATTTTAGGAGCGTGGCCTTGGGGCAGCTACCTGTCACAGTGACAGCGGAAGCACCACGCAATGTGCTGAAGGCGACCGAGGTTGATATAATAGTCGTTTGGTAGACGGTCACAGTCTGCGTGGAAGACGGGACAATGACAGTGTTTGTTGGCGAGAGCCGGGAGATTCCACTGGTGATGGTGGTCGATACAGTGGGCGTGGGAGTAACCGTGGTGGTAGTGGATGCCGGTTGTGGAGGAACGATGGAGAAGGTAACAGCTGCACCAAAGTTTGTCAGAGTATTGACACCCGTCTGTCGCACGAAGCGCGTGAAGCCATTTTGGTCAACGGAGACCGTGGAGGTGAATTGCGAGAACGACACCGTGTAAAGCCCCGATGCCAAAGAGGCGCCCGTCACGGGACACTGCAGCGACTGTTGAGCCTGAGGGGTTCCGGATTGCGAGACGGCGAAGGGAGAACATATCAGTGTAGGTGATGCCGCGTTGATCAGGTACGGTGTTATCTGTCCTACGGGCGTGGGAACGTTGGCAAAAGATGCACTGGTATAGATGTAGGCTGCATCAACGCCGAAGAGTTTCGTGTTGGCGGGGGAGTAAGCATAGGATGCTGTTGGTATGCCATTGGATACTGCAGCTGATAGCTGGTTTGATGAGAAGGAAGCACCCATTGTTAACAAGAGACTCGAAAGAGTAAGTGAAATCCACAGATCTTGTCGAAGCACTTTTAGCTCTGGTTACCAAGTTTTTGGAGGTTTCGGTCCTACGATATCTATACCACGTCTTGTATTTATTACTTTAGAGACCTTTTCGTTCATTTCAGCTGAGAGAAAGTAGCTCCATTTAATTTGAAAGCCACAAAACGCCAGAATCCACCAAGGCTCGAAGGTAAGACTGAACAAGAAAATTCGATCGTTTTGAAAGTCGATTTGGACTAGTTCCCAATTGACGAGGGTTCAAGGTTATCTCGAATAGCAAACCCAGGAGTCTGGCCGCGGCCTGGTGGGTATCGTGGCTTTCTTAGCATTGCTTCGAGCTTCTTTCAAGAGCTGAAATCCCCGTGGGATGTACCCACTGAAGCTAGCGGTGTAGCCGATACGCAGCCGCCTGTCAATTTGTACTTTTCATTTCACTTACTGAATGTGTATTTTACCTCGCTTGAGAATTCATTGTATGGTACGAAAGAATGCTCTTAGGCTCCGATACCATATGGTTTGAGAAAGTGCTTTCCAGTCAAGTTCTTCAATTATCCATTTCCCAAGTTTGATGTGGGAAGGAAATCCTTGAAGTCGACCCGCCGAATAGCATTGGAGCCCAGGGGTAAAATGTGCTAGAGCACAAAGTAAATATCTCGGTCTATTGATTGCGAGCTGAATTTGAGTAGCTTGTATTTATGCGAGTCCAGCTCGAGCCAACCAAGCCACCGGGAGCTAAACAAGCCAAGGATCTTCACCCGCGCCACACATGACCAGAATAGTGATAGATCTGTATTTAACCGAGATCCAGACTTTGAACTATCACCTAATACGGAAAGCTTCTCAATGTGTCAGGTACACTTAAACTTACCATACAATTCTGGTCAGAGACCTGTCGATTGTGTACGGACAAGTGGCTTCTGTCTCAGTTTCGATATCTGATAGAACAGATATTTTTTACCATTCAAGTAATTAATGGTGCAATCACGAGGGACAGAAACCTCAAGATTTGGAAAGCATCCCTCAATTTTATGGTCGCATTTTCGAGTCCGGAAGGCTATTTTGATCACAGCAGGATGGAGGTCATTGATGAAGCTATGGAAACCTTGATTGAGGAAAAGAGGCACAGCTATACTCGAAACCCACATTGGAGCCATGGAACAATTATTCCATGGGCTTTGGCTGCCTTCTTCTTTTGTACCACTTGCATTTCATTGTTCTCTTCATCCACAAATACACTCCTCTCAAGGAGCTCTCACAATTACGAGGATGGGTTTGCGACTGATTTCGGTATGTCCTGTTCCCTTCCTCGAATTTACCTAATGTTAATACGATTAGTTGCCATCAAGCCTGGAGTTCCAATCAAGATAATTCAGAAAAAATTCACCAACGACCTGCTCTTTAACAGCACCTCTCAGTCCCTCTACAACGAGCCTCTCGACCCTAATGAAACAACTTACGTCGGCGCTCCATCTCCTGCCATCGATTTGGCGTGGAAGAAACTCCTACACGCACAGTACATCGCCCTAGAGGATTCAGAATCCGAGCAGATTCCACGAGACCATAGGACACCAATCTGGTACAATGGCGAGCACAACTTCATGGAGCTCAGCGTTTTCCATAACCTGCACTGCCTGAATGAGATTCGGACAGCCTTAGATCACGATCATGGTAACGATGATCAAGAAGACTGGATGCACAAGGGAAGAGCACATTTGGATCACTGCGTTGATCAAATCAGACAGGCGCTCATGTGTCATTCCGATCTGACGCCTGTGCCTATGTCTCATGTCGAAGGGGCCCCTGATGGAGCAGTGCTGGGAAATGGAGAGTTGCATACATGTCGGGACTTTGACGCCATTTGGGCGTGGGTGGAAGAGAGGGGAAAGAAAATGAAGGCTCTTGGTGATTGAAACAGCTAGTTCGATATCGGAATCTCGACGTGAGCAATTTCCATTTCCGTCTTTGGACCTGAGCAGTCGCTGCTATAGCCTGAGCTGTGGGTGAGCCAGGCTGAGCAGGAGGTGAGCCGAGGTGAGTGGACAGGGGCCTGTTTGGGCTCCTCGGCTACGACTGCCGCCGGCTAAAATTGGAAAAAGTAAGTCAGGATTCTCTTAGAGCCAGTTGTGGATCCCTGTTCGAAAGAGCCGCGCCAAACGACCGGCGGAGCTTCACTTACCGAACTTCGCAAATTCAACTTCAACGTATGCAAGCACATACCGATTTGTTGAGCACTCGTTCAAGTCCTCTCTACTACAAGAATTGTACCAAAACATACAACACTGCCCCGTCATAAGCAGTCGATCGACGATTCTGTACGGTTTCCAAAGGCCCAAAGGACGACTACACAGATACTGGAGTGCACGTTTGGTCCTCACGAGCATGCTACCGATCATACAACGTCACTAGATACTCTCCCTGAGCAAGGTATTGCTTATGCAAGGCCGCGCAACAAGGCGCGGTACGGCAGTTGTATCGAGGGTTACGACAGCTGGTTCACCGGCCCTGCCGCAGCTGAAAGCCTTGACGGTACGGCCAGTTTGAAGCCAATACCCTCGATCTGCCACTCTGGATTCGATCCTCTTGACTGTCGCGACGGCGATCATTCCTTTGGAGGGCATCGCATTGAATGAGGTACGAGCATGTACTCAGCTCAACTCCCTCTTCTCACCGTCGCACCATCACGATCCTCACGGCAATGCTCCCTCGGTGAATGCAACAGTGGAAGCCTGCCCTTGGCATTCCTTTCATGCGATATGACCTGGTCGATGGAAGCAATGCCTCACGACGATATAGCTAGCTTCTGCCTGGCTGCGCCATGGCATTACGCGCCGAAGGAAGGATCTCGGTGAGCTCCTTTGCGCCGCGGAGAAGACGGCATGCGCTGTATGCCTGGATCTGGACTGATCTGTGACGAGAAGGATCTTGGTGAGATCCCTTGGGCCGATGGAGACGGCAATATGTGCTGATGCCTTGATCTAGACTGATCTGTGACGAGTAGGACCAATTTTTGTCCAACGTGGCTGTGGCAGGTGACAATCTGCATGACAATGGCATTATCGAAGCTCCCGCTGAGCATCCTACGGACTAAATACGAAACGCCGGCAGTGGGAGAATGGGTCACAAGCAGGCAGGCTGACATGGAAGATGGCACGGAGGCACGTCATACGACCTCGGGAGGGGTTCGATCGGCGGTCGTTGCGTATGGGAATGATGGATCTGGTGATTGAAGGCTGTTTCGAGGATTGTTCGGCTCCAGGGCGCTGCTATGGCAGGACTGCAATCGCCGCGAGAATTGGCACGGCATAATCTACGCCGCCGAGTCTCAAATCTGTAAAGGGAAGGTCGATTTAGGCTCAGCTCCGCAAGATGACCGCAAGCTCCACGGGATGGGTGTCGTGGATTGGATTTCGAGCAGGATTTGACTGATTACAGGCCGATTTCTCGATCGTCGGTGAAGCCGAGGAAGACTGGGGATTGGCATGATGAATGAATCCTGGTAGGAGTCTGGAGGGGCTGAGGCTTCATGCGCAGGTTTAGGTTGATTTCAGGACAGCATACGGCAGTTGCGAGCGGCAAACTGATCTGTGGATGAGAGCAGTCCGATTCCGACAAGCTCACGGATTACCACTTAAGCCGCTCAATTCCCCTCGCTGGATATTCCTTATATGCTTAAACTGGCTTTCTCCTCTGCCCACTTCGTTTCGTGATAGCTGCCCTTGTGAGTGCGCATTTTGTTCAATTCGCATTCCCCCTATCAACTACAACAGAAAACTCTCTGGTCTTCTGAACCCAGCCGTTCAATCCCTTAACTCAACGCCAGCGGCAGCCAGAGAATACACAGGCCTACGGTCACCTTTTCCCCGTTCTGGATATCAAATTGAGGCGGAGAGAAATACGGCAGCGAGAGCTAAAGGTACGTGGACAAGCTACACCGAAAGTGAATTCGTTCTGTGTGCTCTTGCTGACAATGACGATAAATCAGACGACAATCTTCCATTTCTCGACGAGTAGTCTCGGGAAAGTCTGCGTCTAAAGATCTCAACTGAGGCCACGAACGCTGGATCTCCACCTTCAGCGTCTGGAACAGCCAGCTCTTTACTGGGCCGGACTGCAAGTCAACCGAACACAATCAGGGTCAGGTGAATGTTAGGGTGGTAGTAGAGGCAGGTGCACCGGCCATCCCTATGCTCAGAAGCGGTCTGCTAATTATATGCAGATCAACCAGTGACTCTCGATAATAACGACTCAGATGACGCAGGTGCTTGGAATAAGGCCGAAGGCGTTTCCGGCGATGTCGATACTGGGTGCATTGAACAGGACGCGACTCTGTTTGACGCCTTCGCAACCTCAGAACTCGACTCTTAGCCGCACGGCGTGCCTTCTGCTTCGGCACAAGCCCAAAAGCCCAACCCCAGACCAGAAGTAGATAACTCTCGATATGGCACAGCTCACCGTATTGAGGAGTGGAAGCGGCGAAAGACTGAGGTGGTAGAAGGCGGAGGCATAGCAATGCAGGAACAGCAAGAGCTTGCAGCACAGAAGGAAGAGCTCGGGCTGCCCGCTGTTGGTGGAAATCCATCCACTGGACCTGGTCGTTTGCGTCGACGCGGACGACCCTGAAGGTAAGGAAGCCACCGAGGCTCGGCCAGCCGCACAACCCCAGATCCCCAACGAGCACCATCGTCGTATGCGTGGGATACACATCAGGTCGCTTGCTGGGCGCCAGACAGTCACAACCCAATACTGAATCGTGTTGGGGGAACATCCACACGGGTCAGATACTTGGGTCAACGAAGACGACATGCGAATTTCAATGCTACGGCCGCCTTGGGAACGACCTTCTCGAGACTTAGTCCCACCGGTGGAAGGGATGGCATTCGAGTTCACTGCATGCGCTATGACAACTGCAGCAGAGGCAAGAACAATTTCGAGTACTAGGTTGATAAACCCCGCAGCTGGATCACTGAAGATCAATTGAATATCTCGCTCAGCTCTTATGGTACTCTCTGAGCTTAAAGGTAAGTAGCTGATTTAAGAGAATCCTAGTTTGGAAGAAGTTGAGGAACATATCGTTAACGAAACACGTCTCAAATAGCGCCTCCTCCCCACCCCTTAAGCCAAGCACAGTCTGAGGTCCATCTCAAGTCGCCAGTGCCGTCCTGGTCTTCTGCCACGATTTTTCTTTCTAATATCGATCTTTCTAATATCGAAGCGGCAACCATTTTTGTCACTTCACGAACGTTGCGAAGGTGGCTAAATTTAGAGTTTGGTTCCTGAAATATAAGGGTGGCTTATGTAAACCAATAACCGGGGTTTGGGCCTCGCCAACAATGGCCCTGATGAATCGCTCTGGCTCCTTGTCAATATCAAATTTCTCGGAGCTGTAAGGGCCAGATCTGTCGAACACCCAAAGCCGCATTACGCTTCCGCAGATCGTAAATCCAGGCTGGCAAATGAAGCAGCAGCTCGCATCCTGCCTTCGCGAATAGCTGACAGAACACTCTCCCCCGACCTTGGTATATTATACAGCCGCGTGGATGCGAGCCTAGTGAATATCGCGCCATCTATCCCTCTGGTGGAACTGATTGTCAGGAATGAACCTGGTGCACCGACTCCGAATGACACAGATATTTGGCGTACGGTGTTTGAGTTAGTCGCGGAAACAACTCCTGTCACGCCTCCGACTGCCTTCGAAAAAGCCGTCTTCGAGACGCCCTTACGATCCAGCTCGGCTTCTCAGAGAGGGATTGAGCAAACACACGATGAGGTTGACCAGCGGAAACTTGAGGAACTCACAGGGCGCGTCTACTACGATGTTGGAGGCTTCTATGAGCGATACTTCGAAGAGAAGTCCTGGACGAACAACGCGAGGGATATCTACGAAGAGTCAAGAGCCCAGTATACAGAGTCGCTGGAGTGGGTGGCCAGAACCCTCAATTCAAGGTCAAATTTTGAGTGGTTCATGAAGTTCCAGGACACTGTACTCAGCGGACTTGGCCACAGGTATTACACATCGGCAAGCAAAGTCTTGAGGGACTCGGAGGCTGATCGCAAGCTTGACATTTTCCTCACCCCCGCCAACGCTGCCCCGCCGAACGGCGAGCACGACTGGTCAAATGTACTTGTTATTGGGGAGCACAAACAGAATGCTGGCGAGGATCGTTCTGTGAAAAACTGGTGCAGTTAGCGGGGTATGCGCGCGAAGTGTTTGGAAGTCAACCGGAGCGACGATTCGTGATCTAGGTAGCTAGTCGAGTACCAGGTTTTTTGGTAGCTATATATGTTAGCAAGGAATGTAGGCAGAAGTTGGGCCATTACCTGCAACAGCAGCTGTTGAAAAGACGACCTGCACTGCATCAGAAGTGGTAATAATGCTCAGGTCTGGCATGTCGATTGAAAGAGACGTCGAAAGGCATTTAACCCTTCCTTGATCGGGTTGCTTCTGATGCTTTCTAGTTCTGAGGCAGTAGCCGTGAAGTAGATGATCGTTCAATGCTGTGATAAATGAAAGACGTGAATCGGGTGGAGGGCTTTCGGAATGAAAGTAGGGGAAAGGGAGCCTGCGACTTTGGGACGTCATTTGGGGCTATGCCGGATAAAAATTAGCGGGTAACAATGATCATGTGCCACCAGGTACGACGAGTACTTATCGTACGGAAGGGGGTTACAAATGGGTCTCGTCCGGCCCTGTATCCTACCTCGCCAGATCAGGAAATTCACGACATTCGACACTGTTCTATGGAAATTTGGCCTCGCCGTCCAACATCGGTGGACGAGACCCACTTGGAACCCCTTCCGTACTTCACGCACTAGGCCCACAATCCAAGAGGAGTCTAGTGCAGCTAGGATAAAGGTATTCCCGTTGCTCGCCTCTATCCCAACCCACGTCCATAGACCGCTGTTTCCCAAAGCACGGAAGAGCAAGACGGTACCACAACAACCTCTGCGTCAGTCACCTTTTATTCTACTGCTCATATTCTTCAGCATTTATCACCCTCATGGACTTCGACGAGATTGCAGAAGCCTCTCACGAGGCCTCTTGCGGTGCTTGGTTCGATCTCTACAACTCCTTGCAAGGCGCCCCTCTCTCGAAATTCGTCTCCAAATTCCGAAATGATCAACAATGTTGGCAGCAGAGCATAGATTGCGGGTCTTTCAACTTCTGCTGCCGATTCGCTTTTGCGGATGGGGTACAATGGATGTTACGCTTTCCAATGCCTGGAAGGGTTATGTACCTCGCAGAGCAAGTCAGACGTGAACTTGGCCCGAAAAAGTACATTCTTGGAGAGACAAATATCCGCACCCCAAAGTTGATTGCGTATGGTATGGAGGACGATTTAGGATTGGGCCCATTTGTCATCACAGAGTTTATCAAAGGGAAAACTCTGGATAAGTTGTGGAAAGAAAACCCAAAGGAGCCGAGGAGTGGACTGCGATCAGATATCGACGAGAAGGTCCAGGAAATCGTGTATCGACAAGTCGCCAATATTCTCCTAGAGCTTGCCGAGCATAAGTTTGGTCGGATTGGGTCACTTTCGTTCGACGATGGAGGCTCTTATTCCGTGACGGCTAGACCATTAACTCTCAAGATGAACGAAGTAGCACGAATAGGAGGTGTAGTTAATGATGGTAAGCCTATCTAAGTTCCCACTACCAATTTCAAAGCTTTTCTTACACCACTGAGACCATTTAAAGGCACCCTTTGAAAGCACGAGTGATTATTTCAACCACGTCGGCCAGCAGAATCTTGATCATCTACTGAAGCAACGCAACAGTGTTGACGACGCTGATGATGCACGCCGCAAGTATATCAACCGCCGTCTTTTCCAGGCCATAACCCCTAGCTACATCTCCAAAGAGCATAATTATATTTTCACATTATTCTGCGACGACTTCCGGCCCTCTAACTTCATACTGGACGACGACCTCAAATTGTGGTGGATCGACCTAGAATGGACGTATGCTGCTCCATACCAAATGTTGTATTCGCCCCCGCGCTGGCTCTTACTTCGGAACCCCTGTCGGTGGTCTGAAACACCAGGCCTCATGGACTTATTCAAAGTCAAGTTTGAGATATTCCATGGGATTTTGGTGGAGGAGGAATCCAAAAGACTTATGTCAACCAAAATTAATGCAGAGTCCTGCGAACGAGGCGCGTCAGAGTTGGAGATCCAGCATCTCTGTCTGAAAGAGAGTTTCTCAAGCCTTATGAGAAAATCTATGGCGGACGGGAAGTTCTGGTACCATGAGCTTATACGGGAGAGTTTTGACTTTGATGACGAGTTTCTTTGGAAACAAATCGCAGAGAGTTCGACCTTGAGCAGCAGCGATGTGGAAATTCCTCAAGTAGAACTGGACTCTTTCGTGGCATCAAAGATGGCTGAACTGCGTGAGTATGAGGGAGCATATGAGGCAATGATGGCTGAGGCAGAGAGGGCTGAGGCAGGGACAGTAAAAGAGACAAACCAAGAATAGGGAGTGAAGTTTGACCTCCCATTTAAGAGTAGCGTACGGGTTCATGGGATTTAGTTGATTCCTAAAGCTAGACTTTTGGAATGAGTAGATTTTCTGCTGCCTAAGGCGGTGTTATCAAATAGTCTGCTCCCAAATATTTTCAATTGCCTTCAATACAGGTTCTGCTCCCGTGCGCCCTTGGCCCCGTATGTGAAGGAATCGTCTCGATTTCTAAAGGATGTTAGACTATATTAGAAAAGGGAAATGGATATGGGCATACATTTACGATTTCCCTGCTTTCTCCTTTTCCCTTTCTGCTATCTCCTCCTTGTTCTTCCTCCTCCTCTCTTGCGCTGAACTGCCCATCTCATTAGCCAAATTCTTGGCTGCTTTCTGCTCCGTATCCCTTCGCTCCTGGGTGGACCCCCCTCTCTTCCTTAGTTCCTCCATGTCTTCTCGGGTGGTATTCTTGTGATATGTGACATCATTATCGGTATAATCTGCCATGGTGGTAGATCTTATAGGCTGATGAAGGGGGTATTATGGGAAGGTGTGCCGAGGACTGGTGACTTGTGAATGTGCCTGTAGTTTGTGGGAATGCCAGTATATATCTTCTTGAGTAGCTGCTCTCGACTCTGGAAGTAGATAAGAACCCCGCTTTGCGCGAGGGGTTGCTCAGCTTTCCCCTCACCTGAGTCCACACGCCACTTATTACGGTCTTTATGAGCCCTTCTGCCAATAATTTGTCTCCGTTTCCTTCTCATGCGCACTCACTAGTACGTGCAGGTACATGCGTTTTGTCGAAAATCGTGAGCAATATGTACTTTCGTACAGTACTGTGCTCCCTGCCGGGTGTGGAGTTGGCAAGGCGCCTACCATTGTCCAAGGGTTCCTTATCTTTCCCCCACCTGTTCTGTAGAATTCACACGCCACTGATTTATCTCCGTATCTTCTCATACGCACTGACTACAGTCAATAGTACATGCAGTGCTCTATTGGTCTTCTCGTGGAAAACGTCAGCAACAGCTGTCCTGTGCTCCCCCGCTCTGGTGCAGGCCGATAAGCCTGCTATCAGCTGGCAAAGGGTGGAGCAATGCAGACAAATAAATGGCGAGGCTTTGTTGAGTGCAGCATCCTGTCAATCACGATGACTAGTCGGCTCGGCCCTTCTCCCACACCTCCGGAAGGAAGCGGCAATGACTCACATCGTATTGACTGTATATGGAAAAGACCGCAGCTGGCGCAGGGTCTCGTTTGGGTGATGTCTGATAGTTGTCCAGGGTCAATTGGACCACCTCCTCAGACCTTTCAGGATGCCTAGTTCTAACGTCAATGTATCTGGTCAAATCCCAAATCACCAAGAACGAATCCCTCCATCCTCGACACTTCATCTTTGACAACACGCGTCTGAGCTCTTCATCTGTCTGCACATGTTTTTATACGGTAAGTAATTGGAATGATTTTGGTTAGAGCAAATGATCTCTGTAGCCGGTAACAGCTTCGGCTGACGGGTAAGGCTGAGCTCTTTCGCAGAGCTCAGGAGAGTTAGGCGGAGAATACTTAATCCGGGACGATCTGGCCTGATTCACGTGATTAATATGTCGGGCTCATGGACACAACCAACGAAGCTCCTCACCGCCAAGCAATCAATGATAGGAAAGAGATTCTCAGCTTCGATACCTACTCTCCCAGGATCTGCTAATGGTACACCGCTGGGAAGGCAGATCCTGTTACCTCTGAAAAAAGAAAGAGGGCAAGTCTCGGGAGTGGATATTTACCAATTCCCAGGTCGCACTCGGCCCGCAATAGCTACGCGCTGGAAACATGGTCCAGCCCAGAGTCGAATCGCATTCCCTCAGCGGATGGACAGCGAGCAGCTCGACACTTTGCGAGCCGAGAATCCAATTGAGCGTTTACAGCTGGTGGTGGGAGGGGAATCGGACAATCTCTGAACCGTCAACTCGTTGGGTATCTGTGCTTGCGGAGGGGCTAGTGGGTGTGAAAGATGTGTACATCAGACGGGAGGGAAGGAGAGGTGGGGTTTTCTCGTCAGCTTGCTAGGCTCAGCACCTTCTTTGATCAAAAACAACTGTGGGGTTAACTATACAAATCAGTCATCAGACTTTATAGCAAACAAATGCGCCTAGTCCTAGCCTCGCCTATGTATCTTCCGCCTTCCCAAACAGCCAATCAATCACCTTGAGAGCATTCCCATCTTCAACCAGCGTCACGAGCCTGGTGTAGTTCTACAGGTCGAGCCCTTTTCTTTGGCTTTTTGAATGCTTTCCCGTCGATCCTCTCAGATAGTGAAGTATCAGGGGTAACGTCTCGTGAACCAACACGGCTTGGTTGACTGTCAGCTTCCTCCAGCAGAGATGCAGCATCATGACTTGACTGGTCGGAGAGATACTGGCTTTCTAATCCCTGTGAGAGGCCGGACTCCCCAGCCTCGGATTGCTGTGAGACCTCAAAATTCAGATCAAGCGGCAACTCTTCGATAACTGAACAGATTCTTTTCAAGTGTGTCGGCACCCATATGTCGTAAACATTTTTTGTGAATTTGTACGCCGTCCATTTTTCTTTGCCGTCTAGTTCTGTGAAGCTGAACTCACGGATCGGATGGCGGTAGAAGGTAGCGTTTTTTCCGTCGACCACAGGATAATGACCGTAAATTCTCACCGTCCGGTGATCGTGCGAGATTGAGAAGGCAAGGATTTGCCGATGGAGCTCCTTTTCGCGCTTGACCAGCCTGAAGAGTTCGACAATACCCCTCACCGCCAGGGTCATGCTGTGAGCATTCTGTCGGTCCGCAACATCAAGTGCCGCGGCGCCGCACTTGACCTCGCACGTTAGAAACGGGAAGTACATATAGTATGTACCCATGAAGAGAGACAATTCCGAGAAGCCACCAACAAACGGCAGAATTCTTTTAAGCTGATCTTCAGTGAAGGCGGTTCGCTTGAATCCAACAGCGTAGTCGGGTTGCGGGCGAGGTTTGGTTAGAGCGATAGATTTGTCCCAGCCTTCGTTGACACTTTCGATCAAGGTTTTTAGACGGCTGGCACCCCGTATAGCTAGTGACTGAGCGGAAGGAACGATCAGTCGAGCGATATCTTGAATGACCTTGGCCTCGTTCCTGTCTTGTATCATTTCGCACGTCTCGTCGAAGATATCATCCTCAAACAATGAGTCCTCTGGGACCATCTGCTCAGCTTCAAGAAGGGTCCGGCAAATGATCTTGCTTACGTCCGCGATACCCAACTCCCATTTACGCATAAAGCTACCCTTGGCCTCGAGCAGGATTGTGTATTGCGGGCTCTGATACGGAGCACTTTTGGCTTCTCTCGGCTTTTGATCGCTGGGTGTGGTAGAGCTCGGCGCGGCAGAGCTAGCTTCCGAAAATCTGCCACGAAAAGATGAAGAAGATTTCTTCCTCGCAAGCAGGGGATTCATGTTGTTCTCCGGATGAAAGTATTCCTTAGGCCAACGAAGTTCCTTCCTCCAGTATTCAAGTGGGTTGACCTCGTTGAGACCTACCGCTGTCGTCTCGCCGATTGTGTGCTCGGTAGGAGATCGTGGAGGGGACACTCGCGGCCGCTTCTGAGAGGGAGCGGCAAGAGAGAGGGTGGTTTCGTCGTTCGGTTTTCGTTTTCGTTTTCGATCCTCAACTTGTAGAAACTTGTCCCGAGTTAGCCTTATAGCATAGCAGGAGAGTGACATGCCTCTCTGATGGGAGTGTTGCTGGTTGGAGAGGGAAGCGGGTGCTTTGGTTTGGTATTCCTATCTTTGGATACAGTTCGTTCTAGGCGTGCGCTCTTCCGAGAAGATAGCTGTGATCGTTCCTTCTTGATACCTTGAGGCCGCTTCCCTTTTAATGATCAGTCCAAGTCCACAGAAACGGGATGGATTGGCTTACCTCTTTGCAGTGAGAGTTGCTGCCCAGCATTTCGGGTGTTTGGCTTTGCATGACAAGGGGCCATATCGACTGGAAAGAAGAGGGGTAGGAGATGAATTTATGTTGCCGCCGCTTGGTTTGAAAAGTCGGAGGTGGATGAAAGGATGAGATGCAGGATAGGACAAGTGATGGAGATGAGTGCGCTAAAATATCGCAGAGCGGCAACCATTCCCTCCCCCAGACCACTCACATGTAAGGCTAGCCCATCAGACAACGGCAGAAGGATCGGAGGAAACCCTGCGGCTACCTTTACGACCTGATCTGTAAGGCTCGTCATCGATTTGAGTCGCCGATTTTGGATTCGGTCCCAATTTGGCCACGTAACATCTTTAATGTTGTTTCGATTCGAGATTCATGACCCTGTTAGGCCGTAATCCAAACAACGTAAATGAGTCGGAATCCTGGCACATTGCAGCCTGAAAAGCATTGGAGCCTAAGTGCACGGGGGTGTTTTCGGTCAGTATCGGATCACATGGCATCGAACCCCACCACTTGCAAAGTCCCGCAAACCACAATTTCTTCCCTCAACCTCTCGAACTACAAGAGATCAGACACCATTCAAGGTTGTTTCTTTCGACAACGATGATTCAGTTGTTCTGCCCTACCAGCTCCCCCCAGCTGCGCCAATAGACTTCATCCACCCTGCACTCAGTGGCAGCCGTTGCGCCCTATTTCCCGTCTTCCATCAACACTTCGCCTGGCGATATACTTATCTCTTCGCGCCGTGCGCCTTGACTCTATTCCACACATTGCGGTTGACATAATCTGTCAAAGGCTCAGAGAGCGCATCTGACTGTGAAAGACTCAACTTCACCTTTACGTTTCACTTTGGCTTTCGCGCACATTAGCATCGTCATTCTTCAATCTCCCGACGGAACATCAAGTGAGCCCTCTCTCTCACCTGCAGCACGGGTAGCTACTGATAACTAGCTACTAGTCAACACATTATTATTATCTTCGACCATTTCTCAGCCGTGAGCTTCAGCATATATCCACGGTCGCACCCTCTACTTTACTTCGACGAGCAACAATAGACAACTGCGAGCTCCAGACGGAGTTCGACTTGCGTCCCGTCGATACAACATCTCCGCGGTGTCTTTCGTCTATGAGACATAACTTTGGTCGACAGCACGCCCCATTCCGCACACAACCTTTAACGGGGTGATTACGAGGCCACAGGCTATGACAGAGCAGGAGGGAGCAAAAGCAGAGGGGCAAGGAGAGGGGCAAGCGAAGGAACAAGACAGCAGAGCACTAGTCAGATGAGCCTTGAGTCCTGAAACCTATCTTTCACTGCTAACTCATATTGCAAAATCAGACAGGTTATGATGTGTGGAAACGAGCTGATGGGTTATACGAGGGTGAGGCGACGGCAAAATGGATAACATTCAAACATGGGTTTGTGCGAGTTCGTAAACAGGACTGGGTCTCGATTCTCGAAGAAGGATGGGCTAGCGATAAGGAAAGGTCATTTTACGTACCCTCGGGGCATTCTTGCGAAGTGCTGGGTAGTTGTACGTTTAAATTCACTAGAGCTTAAGCTGTGTGAGGTCGAGTTCACGGAGACTTCGCATCATATCTTCGCGACCGATCGTGATAGTGAAGCAACCATCTTTGTCGCCAGTAGGTATCAGGGCAGTCACAAAGCTTGAGGTTTTGTTCTCTTGTTCCCTTTCCAATTCCCACTGCTGACTGGTTTCAATCCCTTTGCGCATTATTTCAAACAATTTCGGAATGTTTGCAAGTGGTATGTCCGAATACGCAAGCTGGATTTCTGCGAAACTTGAGGTCAATGTGGTTCTCATACTTTGTGAATGCTTCCTGCTCACGTCTGAGTTCTTCTCCTGTTTGAAATCAGCTCATATCTTACTGAAAGATTAGTTTCACAAACTCTGAGGGAATAAAGCCTGCATGAAGCTCAGATAACGACGGCTGCCAGCAAAGCCCTGTTCTGCGGCTGTTGACTCGAAATATCTTTTGGATGCGGAACTCAAGCTCAGGAAATATGGTTCGTAGTTTTCGAGGCTAATCAGCCGGTTCAGAATATTGTCGAAGCTTGTCTTCGCACATTCCGTTGGTGGAATAACCAATACGACAACAAGGAATAGGTGTTCGTTTGCGTCCTGGATTTCCGCGTATGCGCGACGGGCCCGCGTGTTCCGCCACAATGTTGCAGATCCTCTTTTGCCGTCAGTTTTCTCGTTTGCCCAATTGAAGCTGAGACGGTGGTTCAAGATCTCTTGGTCGTTACGTGTAATACCGTTTGTGTTCAATTCCTTGGCCTTCTCACCGATCTTGGTCAGAAATTCGTCGACTAGTGGGTTGGAACTCGGTGTGGTTACACGGCCGGCCTCGGAAGTTATGGAATGATCCATACTTAGGATGTGGAATTGCTGTCTTGTGGTGGAAAACCGGTCCCGTGTGAGATGGAATGAATTAGAAGGAAAGTGAAGGGAAATGAAGTGAAGGTGAAATGAAGTGAAGTGAAATGAAGTGAAGTGAAATGAAGTGAAGTGAAATGAAGTGAAATACGGACCTTTGATGATCCGGAGCGGCATGCCGGATGATGCGTCATGCGGGCCAAGTTTCGTAGGGGTTAAGTAATACTTCGTACTATGGGTAAATAATGTACATTCGCCGCCTGTGCACTTTGTTACAGTCTTACTTGTTTGGGTACTAATGTACTGTGAAACTGGACGATGATTCGCCAGAGTTGCCTGTTTTTGCGGAATTATCTAGAAGCCGCACAGACAGTGAATGTACATTATTTACGGCATGTACCAAGTATCTTCATTCAATTTCATTCCATTTCATTCCATGTCATTCCATTTCACATCACTTCGTGTCATTCCATGTCATGCCATGTCTTTCCATAGGCTTCCCCCTAAGCGAATCAATTGACCACATTTCACTCCTGTATCAATATTCCTAATGGACATGTATTTCTTTTCACCTCGATCCGGACATTGTAGTAGTCAATCTCCCTTCTTTCACCTCAACTGGTAGGAATCAGAGTTCTGTGTACAAGCTATTGAAACCACATCGCTTCCACGAATGCGCTCCATCCATGAGGGTCCTGCATACAAGCTAAGATATACGTTAACCGAAGCTCTGAAATACCCAGATCCAAACGCTATTGATACTTTTGCTTCCCTACACTGCTGCATGATGGATCGGCGAAGCCAGCTTGACCATTCAAGAAGCCAAAAATTTGCACACTGGCATGAAGCCGAGGTGACTTCTCCAAGCTTAATCCGTTTTGAGAAACCAACACCGTCGACATAACGCCGGTTTCTTCTTCCTAGTTACAGCAAGATGCACGGCATCTTGATCAGGGTCTAGGAATATATTGAAGTGAATGAAGCTGTACACAAGGCCCCGGTCATCACCACTTGGTTCCGATTGGTAGGAGCCAAGTAAATATTTTCGATCAGATGAGACGGCTGGATGAGAAGCCGATGTGTAGTTTGTTACAGGAAAGATACATACGAACTTTCAGAGTAAAAATGTATATAAGGGGGTGAACTCCTTACAGGTTTAATCGTTCGCTTCCTCACCTCCCTCAATTCTTCAAGCATCGTCCCAAACTTCACGCTTCTACATATATATTAGAGTTATCTACCAACCCGCCACGTAGACAATGGCTTCAACAGATACGACCGCAAAGCCGAAGCAGCCAGAGTCGTCCAAAGTGGATGACAAACATGAGACTGTCCAGAATCCGTCCACAGACCCATCTACTACCGGACATCTTCAGCAGACTACCACAAACCCGGCAATAGAGGAGACTCTTCAAGAAACCTCACCCAATTGGGAGTACGTGTCCAACGGAGTGCTGATAACACACAGCTAATTAATCCCTTAGCGATCTCCCTGTGACGCTCTTTGAGCCAAAGCCGTTTGTTAGTGAGCGGAAGGAGTAGGATACTGTCATGGATCACATGGCTGGGTTGTTGGATTCAGGATCTTAGTTTTTGGGTCTTTCCAGGTTTGCTTTGAATGTATCAAATCGTTCATATATAGTAAAGTTTGAGCACGACGTCTATGGTGTAACGCAACCTCGAGAGAATCAAAATATGTGCCCCGGGTAGACATCTATGCAAAATATTACTTTTCCAATCTAGCCTCAATCGAGTATTATATGCAGCATCAATTGATCCGCAAGTGACTTGCCAGGGGTGAATCGGCGAAGCCAGCTTTGTCTTTAAGAAGCTAAGACATCATGCTGCAATCATAGGCCCCCCGGTTCATCCAGGAGAAACGGAATCAATTTCCCCAGTCGATTGTCCCGCGTTGGCCGCGCAAGAATAGACCTCCAAATTGTAGGCTACTGGTTCACCCAGGGACGAATAAATTAGCTTCCTGGATCGTCCATGTGGTGATGGTTTCCCAAGATAGATTAGACTGACTCCTACTGTGAAGTGCGGAGAGAATCGATGAATATAAAGGTATCGATTTCCCCTCGATAGTGACCACTATCTCTTGAGCAACATCAGTACTCTCGTACCAAATCATCCTTGAGTCAAGGCTATCTGCGAATGGCAGTTCCGAATTACTGCCACCACTCATTCAATCTCTTGAAATCCGAATCGACACTCATTCAGTGGGTCTGCAACTTATGTCACAGCGGGCCACATTGGCACATCTTTGAGTGCAAGTATTGCAAGCTGAAGGCTTGTCGGCCCTGCACGAACAAAGGTTAGCCCGTGAAGGAGTACGTTACTATCCTTCATCACTCTCTATCCTCTGGACAATGCCTAATGATCTTCATCAGTTGAATCTTACTCCCTATCTCTCCGATCCCGCACGCCGAAGGTACCTACCGACTTCTCATCGATAATGGCTCCAACAGAGATGGTTCAGTGCCATCCCCCAGTGTCCCTACCACCCACCAACACACCACCAGATAGCCCAGGCCGACCACATGCCACCACACTGAATGATGAGCAAGCTATAGAGATGGCAAATGCGGTAGCCGCTATGAAGTTGGTTCCCACAGCTCAACTCTCTGACTTCTCTTCTTGTCCCTCGCCTAGGGACCCGCCACCCTCTCTCGTCACAGAGACAGCTACAGCAGCTCCAAGTTCTCCAACTCTGTGCCATACATGCTTGACGAGCTCTTCATCACAGGTTGCCAGGGAGGTTGCTCGGCAGGTCGTGGAAGCTCTCGAGTCCCTTGGTACCAACCAGGCGCCTCCGTCCGCTGCTGCAGCAGAAGTTGAATCCAAGGAACCGCCACCTCATCCTTCAAAGCTTGGGCTCCAAACATCGACGTTGGAATTCAAAACGGTCGATGAACTGTAAGTCCCCCAACAGTGCGCAAATCTTAGTCAGCTAACAAGTTACTCTCTTCAAGTTGGGATGGGAAAACCCATACGTATGCGATCGCGGAATCTATGAAACCAGTAGGCCAGGTTACTGGACTGGACCAATACATTTTCGTTGTTCGGCGCCGAGTCGGTCAGTATATCAAAACTACCTCATCGTCCTATATTGACTAAAAATCTGTAGACAAGAAAAGCAAGGAGACGACCTGTTACATTGATGTCAAATCTGAGATTTTGAGAGACATTTTGAGGGATGTCCTCAAGGACGTTGGCGGTGTTAGCCTGAATGAAAGCAAGCTTTGTGTAAGCTATGCGCACCCTATTGAGTCCAGACACTCACCCAGACAAGGTCGAGCAGAACCTCCTTTACACCACCCTTCCCGAGCTCGAGTTATGCCGGGGCTGGAACGAGATCTCCCCTCTCGATTATCAGGGTACATTGCGTCTGGAATTACTCTTGGACTATCTGAAAAGCGCATATGCAGACACGACTCAGAGCATGCTCTCGTTACTTTCCACCGGCTACATCACCTATGACCTGCTCTGGGCCCTCTTCACGCCGAATTGCTTAGTCTATACCACTTGCTCCGGGACACATAAGCATCGGTGTGTCAGGTACAGCTTTGGCGAGGAGAAAAAGACCATACTTGGTGGGACATACTGGAGTCTCGACTGCCGTTATCTGGATTTCAACGGTGAAGACCTCGGCTTGCTCCCGATCGAATTGAAGATTGCCAAATTTCGCGGTGCAAAGCGTATTAATGCCCTGGAGGCTTTCCCGCTCCAATATCATGTGCAAGCTACCAGGATTCGGGCAGACCTCCTTCGATGCGGACGGAAGTTTATGTCTTTGATGGGTGCTAATCATTGTCACTGCAATGGAAATGCCTTTTACATGCGTGACGGAGAGCCGGTAGAAGTCCGTATTGATAGTCGGATCATGGTTGATGCTGTCTGGTTCCGGAAGATGAACCCAAACTATTTCAGGTCCACGGCCATGGATCTAGACCACGGGATTGACATCTCGGCCTTCATGTTACCATTTGAGTACGGCTCGTCTGTCGAGACCTCCAGTGAAGCGTCTGATACCTCCAGTGCTGATGATGCTTCGATTGCAACATCTTTCGACATCGAAGGCAGCGTCGTGGAGCAGGCCGAGATGACAGACGAATGTCTCCTTCTTTGTTGTCCCACGGTGCCAGGATTCAGCCTTAAAGACAAGCTGTGGGGTAAGATCCTACCCTTCTTGTAGCGCAAGCGGTTAGGCTGATCCACTTATGTACAGTTGAGTTCGCAGTAGCTGATATCGAGGAGATCAACTGGTCCTCAGCGCCGTTTGACTGCCTAAGCCTACCAGATGACCAAAGAGAGACCATAATGGCTGTCACAGAGACCGGGACCAGTGGCGACCCGGATCCCGAATTTGGTGATATCGTGGAGGGGAAGGGGCGTGGCATCATTGTTCTTTTGCAGTACGACACCCCGATTGTTGTCGTCTGACTAGTACTGATGAGTATTCAAAGCGGCAATCCCGGGGTGGGAAAGACCTTGACAGCAGAGGCGATAGCGGAACTTCGCAGGAAGCCGATGTATTCGGTATGAGGACATGTCTTGCATTTTGATAAAATACCCCTACGCTAACCTACCTCTCTAGATATCTGTCGGAGAACTACCCACCGATGCAAGTAAGCTCGAGAGTCAGCTCTTCAAAATCTTTCGAGTTGCGGGACGTTGGGATGCAATCCTGCTACTCGATGAGGCAGATGTGTTCCTCGAGGAACGTGCACCCAAGGATATGATTCGCAATGGCGTCGTCTCGGTGTTCCTCCGCACGATGGAATATTGCCAAGGGATCATGCTCCTGACGACAAACCGGGTGTCGAATTTCGATCCGGCAGCTCTCTCTAGAATTCATCTGAAGGTGAAGTATGATGACTTGAAGAGCCAAGCGAGGCGTGAGGTATGGATCAATTGCCTTGCTCGGGCGGACACCCTTTATGGAGCAGCAAAAGTCTCCGCTGATGAATTGGAACGCTTGAGTAACACTCATCTCAACGGTCGGGAGGTAAGATCACATGCCGCAGACCTCGAGGGACATTACTGACCGAGGAAACAGATCAGTAACACAGTTGCTATAGCCCGCAAACTGGCCATTAAACAGAAAAGTAATTTGCTTTTCTCACATGTGAAGCAGGCAGTGGCCGCGAGTAAAGAGTTCCTTAACGAGTTCAATGGGTCAGACCATGCCAGTAGCATCTTTCTCTGAAAGGGCTGTGTATATTCAATTTTTCTGTTTGATATGAAGTCCTCTGAATATCTCAAGTGAATGATTATACATCTATGCACGTTGATAATTTCTCCTGGATTAAGCCTTGGCTAGACGCTGGTGCCTTGTGGTGAATTCCATAAAGCCCGTAAGTTATACAGGATAATTTATCTAGTAAAAATGATATCGAATTCTTGCCAGATTATGTAACAGGGACTAAGTATACTCCCTTCACCACCCAATTATAGCTCCGCGACAACCTTGCTAAGGCTGATCCAGGTCTTGAAGAGTCGAGGTCATGATAACCACTTGTAACTGCACCCTCAATCTTCAAGCACATAGATTAACCTGCGAATGGACAAAGTCAAAGGCGCTCAGCAATCCAAACATGTGTGTCAAACCAGCAAAGACAACTAAGAAATGAAATATCTGATGGCTACTTCCGTAAATGTCGTATCGCTGTTGATGCCACCTTTCTGGAATCCTTGCTATATAAACTACAGCTCCCAGGACATTGAGCATTCCCGTAATTAGCAGGGACGTCAGGCTCATCCTGTGATTCTGAACGTCCCAGCCATGGATAATGAGCCCATGTGTAATGAAAATCATAGACTAAAGGCCAAGGAGAGTGTAAGTTAGATGACAGTTCGATATGACCTGAGGGTCGGATGTCGAAACTTTCGCGTTAAGGTTGCTAAGATGCAAGCTACAGCCAATACAGAGACCACTCCCCAGTATACTCTCTGAAGATCTGGGTTACAAGAGAACCTGTAGTAGAGAGGGGATTGTCGACGTCCAAATGAGAATAACGATTCCCAGATAATCTAATTGATTCCAATACGCTGCCACCTCTTCGCTATGGTTTGATATAATGTGGAACGACGCCGAGAGGGAAAAGCATAAGGTTAAACCGAAGAAGAATGCTGCAAACCCAAATATATCATCAAACTTGAATTGTGGCGTGACAGGTCATCCCATTGTGAGAGTAGATAGTGACCACTTTGGCTTCTGTTCCGACTAGGCGTGTCCGAGTGCTCTACAGTCTCTCTCCGCGAGTGCGACTTTATTTCGGAGCTCATGTTTACTCGGATCCTATGTATAAAGTAAAAATTTATCTGAAAAGTGCACCTTTAAAGTTTTCTGGACCTTTATCTGAAAAGCCGTTGCTGGAAAGCAATGGAGCCAAAATGGGATCCTCCAAAAATAGATAACCTAATTTAGGAGTCCGAAAACGGCTCCACACAATCCATACGAAACTCTCGAATATCAAGGATTGGAAATAGGTCTATACCGGGCTTTATTAATAGCGAGCAGCGCAATAACAAAGTTAAGGAGTGACACCATCTATATCCCATATCCCCTTACATTAAGATTGACATAAGCATTGTCAACAACATCATAATCCCGGCACAGATAACAGCCCCTATACTCAGATTACTTACAGGTCCTTCCTCTACCATAATAACAGACTTAAAGTCCTGAATCTTTGATTGGACATGGTGTAGAGTAAGGTAAGCTAAAAGAAAAAGGGCAAAACAAAACACAGACACCAAACAGACCCCTAGTTTCAGCAAACGAGCGGCAAAAGAAATAAATTCGAAAAACAAACAGGTAAATATAAGTATTATTAAAAGGGTGAATATTAGACCAAGAATCAAACTGTCTTGAATTTTCGCGAGTGTGACCTTTGCCAAAATTCCCTCGAGAGGCTGAAGAGATTGGATTTCGTCGCCAATAAATTTAATAACAGCTTTTGGTACTATATTAGAAATATTTAATGGGAAGTCAGTGCAATTTATTTTGTTTTCGAACCCAATACAAAATTGCTTGGTGCCAAGGGAACAATTTCTTGGGATCATTGCTTCGATGGCGGTGATGTTGGTGATGTCGGAGACAGCAGTTGCAGCAGCACCTGCAGCCCCCTGAGCTTTGATAGAAGCAGCGGAAATGGCCGTGTTAAGGAGGCTTGCCGCGCTTTGAACCTCGCTTTGGATTGGTTGGAGAAGGCCACTTGCTGGAATGGCACGTGGCTTGACCAAGGGGTCTGGTAGATGGACATCGGTCAAGTTGAACTGCATTAAGAAATTATTAGTGGAGCAAAGAGCATTGCGAGAGAGACAGGTACGCACAATCAAGGTTGCAATTCCGGCTTTCCTGGTTTTGTCCTGTGCCACTATATGGATTCCTAATACTACACAACAGATAGTAGTAGAGGAGAAGGCCAACAAGGCTCCTATCTTTATCCAGCTTTGGACTTGCGGCATTTTGAGTCGTTAATTCGAAGTGAAAAAGTTTGAAGTTGTTTCGTAGTAGACCAGCGACTATAGCGTATCATATACAGTGTACTAAATGGGGAAGACGACACAAACTAAGATATAAGTATCATTGAAATCGAGGTGTCAGATGCGGTTCCCTCTAGGGGAGCAAATTCTGCCTCCGAAGCTAAAAATATCACATTTAACGTTAGTCCAACGGCCATAAGAGGGAGCCCAGTTCGACACCCAGAATGAAAGGTACTTAACTTATAGTCTATATTCGCGCCTCGATCCTGGCTAATATAGTATATCTTTGCCCTGTTCTACATTCCTACAATTCAACATCTCATTCTTTCAAACAGAGCCTGGTTCGAGTTATTCTTCCATTAATTAGAATGGCAAATAGCTTGACTCAAGCGCAGCCCAATGGTATTGCGAGCGTAATACGAAAAAGCATTTGGGGAGAGTCGCAACGTGGAGGTAATTTGCAGCCTCGAAGAGGGATAGCTAATAGTCTAGCTGCATCTTCGCAAGAACACAGCGGTGATGTCCGTACAAGATGCAAGAAGATGATGTGGAGGAGTGTAAAGTGGCGTCTATGTTTGGTGGGTAGTATTGTCATCCTGTTAGTTGTGACCGTTGTTGTTCCTGTCGTCGTGCTGGTCTGGCGATATTAGCCCACATTGGTCTCGTTACTCTGTTATAGCTCTTAAATGGAGTTGTGAACAGACTACTCTTTTGAGAAGTTGCAATGTTAAATTAATCAGAAAACATCAGACGAGGCATTGCGACATGCTGCTAGCCTACATCCTAAGATCATCTCGCTTCTTAACCGAGTCCTAATTCGGATGTTTACAAACAAAAGCATGAGTTCTATTCACGAATCCCCAGACTGCCCATCGAAATTGTCGATCTCAATATCAGGCTCCAGACCCCGAGTAGAATGCTTTAGGAACTTTTCGGATACAAGTCCAGACATCAGCAGGCCATGTTTGATGGTGTGATGAGAATTCCGACCTCTAGACCCGCACTCCCGCACTCTCAACCTTTTCACGAAGGCAATCACTCCGCTCGAACTCCTTCGAGCTTCGTCTTCAGGCGCCATATCGAATTCCTCGAGGAAACGCAACCTCTCCTCCTGGTCCTCACTTGGCAAGTGCGGTGGCATAAATGGAGTAGTGAACTTCCCAGACCATAATGCTCCATCAACGCACTGCCAGAAGTCGAGATCTGTTGACCACTTCTGCCAATTGTACCTCTGACTACTGTGCGCAAACCGCCGTTCTAAATCCGCAAGACGCTTGAGTACGACGTCCAAGTTGCGAGTTGTAAAGATTCTCTGGATTATATCAAACTTCGCGGCGAAGGCGTCATATGGGGCACCCGCACTCTGGTTCAGGCTGCTAGCAACGATCCAATGCGCTAGTGGGTGATGTCCCTGCTTTAATGCCTACCCTAGTCAGTACTCCTTTCACACGACTTCCATGTTTACTTACTTTCTCAACTTCAACATAAATCTCTTGTGTCCTAGGGCAACCTTGATATTCCGTACGGAGGTTAGCGCGTACATCACATACGGCATCGACTAGACTGTTGAGAAAGTGAGCCTTCGTGTTATATCCGAGGGCAGACTTCACGAAGTCAGAGAAGGGAATTCGGAAGACCGCCTGACACACGGCCGCATGGAATTCGGCTGCAATTTCGGAAGGGACCCCCTCGAGTGTCGGATGCCAATTCCAGTCCCATGGAGCCTCACCACAACCCGGTGGCATTCGAAGCAACCGCCAGAGTTCATTGGCCTTGAAATCAACTGTCAAAGCTGAGGGGTCTTCACGTTGGTCCCCGGAGAGGTTCTGATATTTGAAATGTAGCGCGAAGAGTGTATCGAGATCGGAACGTTCCTTCAAGTAGTCGATCATCGCCATCTCATCCACACCGGGAATAAGCGAGCAGATGACTTCCACTTTACCGATGCTTTTAGTGGTCGCCACCTTTCGCTGAGCTTCTGCCTCCCACCACCTTCGTTCAAAACGAGAAGATGTCGATCCCATATTGGCGAAGGGCAATCAACGGATAGACGTTGCAAGCGAGAACAGATGGTTCTCCAGTAGCCTGGTATGGAGGATAGTGAGGGTTGATGAGGAACGAGGGTTGACAAGGAAGAAGGATTGATAGGGGAGGTCGATGAGGGAGGAGAGGTGATGAGGGAAGAAAGCCAGACCCCACGAACTTATACAACATCGATTCCTCGTAGTTCGCCCACCCTAGAAGGATTCGTATCGGCACCATGGAAGAAGTTCCCCGAGAGCTAAGGAAGTATGCCTTGGTCGATATGATCCTGCATCAAGGCGCCATACAAAGGCAAGGGTGGGTACCTTGGACATCTAGCCACCACACCATCTCTCAAACCCTGCACGCATTATTGTGCCTGACTAGGGGTGCACCTGGCGCTCATGCCGGTGTATGGTGGCCAATTCTGCCTTGGTATAAGGCATTGACGGTAGTTCTCGATATTGGGTGAGATCAAGCTGATCCCGCACCTGGTCCCTGGCACGACCTGCGCAATAACGGGTACTAATCGACTTGCATATCTACATCCACGTCACCAACGAGTTGCCCGGGAGTGGCTGCAGAAGTCGTCGGCGGTCCATGGGGGTAAGCTGAGGGGCAGAGATGTGTGCTAGTCTCCCTCCTGTGACATGTGATGCTATGAACCTGGGAGTATGATGGCCTGAGAATGGAGAAAGGAACCACTCCTCACCCCTTAGTCTAATCCAGCGGCGTGAGCGAGGCAGATTCCGTAGGGAAAGGCCATGTTTGACACATAACTGGCTGCTGGGCTGAGGGGACTAGGAATCTGTGAGGGGTGTTGTAGAAAGGTACGGAATAGAGGGGCATTCCTGGAATGACAAGGCAGCCTTCACATCGGCGATGAGCTGAGACGGGCTATGCGTGCAGCAGAGGCACAAAAGGACAATCTGAAGGCAGACCTCGAGCGGCTAGGAGTTGGAACTGTTTTGGACCCTGGTGTGGAGAGCTCAAGCAAGAGGCGACGGCGTCAAGGGTGAGATAGGGGATCCATCGCCGACGCTTTCAATAGCATTGTCCCTGAATAACCTATGTGGGAAGGAGCGTTCAGCAAGGCTTCCATCTTCAGTGGCATTCGTTTACATTACCAACCATTCATTCACATCCATCTCAAACTCTTTCGCCGTTTAATCTTATTTCATCAGGAGAACTTTCGCAACTGATATACCGCGTTTTAAAAAGGTTCAGTTAGTCAGATCCTGGGTCTTGGTTTTTCCATTGTCCGGGGGCCAGGGGGCTCAATTAGGTGATTAGTCTGAACCCGGGGCAGGCTGAAGCTAAAATGCGCCTTCCTCGCTTAGCGTTTAGGGGCTTCGCTTAAAACAGCCGAACGACAACATTCAGAAATCCACCTTTTTACCCCTTCCCGTTTATAGGAATCCATTTATCATACATATGCAGGAATGATAATGACCGGCATAGCTTATCTTCGTGAGGCCCACGTGTAATGCAAGGACACGAAAAGGCTGTTCCGCTGCAACAGGATACCATGTAAGTTCCTAGAGAGACCGAAATCGACCCGGGACAGGAGTGGGTGTGGGATTGCTCGATCTTCGCCTCCAAGCCGGCTACGACGCAAGAGGTCATTGTCATGACGTGCTTCAGATCCCCCGATGTTAGCGGTGATAATATTGTCGATGTTCAGGCCCCTATTAGCAACGGGCTCCTATTGTAACCGCCTTCCATTAACACGCACTCGTACGCAGGAGAGAACGTGCAAGGTGCTGGGACATTCGAATATGTCTGAGAGCTGCAAGAAAAGTGCGTGTTCTTTCTCCTTCTTGCGCGCATATGTAACTAGCCAGGTTCAAGTCGAAGCCACCAACAAACCCGCAGCGTGGCGCCACTCCACACTCATTTATAGCTGGATTAGCCTTTCATATATATGATAAAGGCAAAAGACGGGGGCACGATGCACCCAATAGATTTACTCTATCAATATCTTCTCCAATGAAGGATATATATGGCAAAATGTCATTAGCGTGACCTTTGAATATGCGCTAGAGCTAGGCACATGTATATAAGCTTTCGTCCTGCCCATGAATCTCCAATTCTCTATCTTCCTTCTTTCCTCTTCTTCCACTTCTCCCCATCCACTAACTCAACCATCTCACTGTCAAGCCCAATTAATCCATTCGTTATGTCTGCCCACAATTCGGCTTTCTCTAGTAACTTACTTATACTCCGGATCTTGTCGATGGCGTGGACGATCTAAGATCATTGGTTATGCTATACACAGCATGCGAGGTGAAAGCCTCATGTACTGTCCTGAATTCCTGCTTGGTCGAGGAGTGTGGTCAACTTGCCCCAGACCTTGTCCAGGTACTGATGCAGCGTATAAGCTGGCTTTTAGGCTGGAAGATTTCAAGTCAAGAGCGAAGAATAATCAACAAAATTCTATCCTCGTCAGAGTGATATCATGAAACCGCCTCCCTCCCCAATCAATCCGAGAACTTAATCTTCAAAGGGTTGTCATCTGTCTTCCGTTGAATAAAATCTTCAATCGCGGGGACCATCAGGATATCGTAACCCTCAAGCATCAAGTCAGACAGGTGGATTGATTCCAAGTTCAAACCACCGCAAAGACGACAGAGTCTGAGAAATGCTCCAATTTTCCAGATGAGAACTGGGCCTGGGAGAGATATTGACGGCGCATCTTTAATCTGAGGCATACGATATGGAGCGGAAAGTTCCAGGGTTTCTGTTGGATCCCAGATCGCATGTGGCTGCCCACTAGGTAGCTACAGTCTATTGTCTACATAAGAACACCCAGACAGCTAGCATATATAAATAAGCATGTTGCTATCAGCTCTTCTTGATATCCAACTGTTTCCCGCTATGTAGGACATGTTAGAAGTATTCCGCTGTTTCAGCTCGCTTTCGGATTCTGACGAAGACAATACCTGGTTCTGATTCCTTATAAGTTGAACCAAGGTGGAATATTCCTTGTATTACCCCTTCAATATGATAGTGACAGTGAGTTTCATATAGTTGTTCTCCACGTCTCTATCTAGGTGCTTCATTCGGTGTCTACCGAGGGAACACATTCGTATAGATTCCCACTAGGGCTCGCTCTGGTCTTCAACCCCTCTGCCAGCTCCATGATTCTGTTCACTACTTGTATATGTTGGTATGTGTTGTCTCTGAAAAAATCTGCCGCTGCTGTGCTTTGTTGTAACTCCCGTCGAAGTGCTTGATTTGTAGCCTTAAGCTGATTCAATTCATGCTCCGAGCGACGCCTAAGGTCCGATTCCGCTGCCGCTTGATCTCTCCATCGCCTTAGCTCTTGTTCGACCCTCAGTTTCTCATCTCGCAGCTCATCTATTTTCGCGCTGAAGCTGAGTTGTGGAGGCTAAATAGGTGATTAGCTGGGATCAGGAACTCAAGGTGTTTGTATACCTCTGCTGAAGTGAAGACTTCTTGTGCAATGTCTTCCGAACCTGTTCCAGTTCGTGTAGTTTCGACGGGTACAGCCTCAAATGAAACACCAATTCCTCCACATAATTCTTTATAGGCGCTGATCGAATGATCGCTCATATGTTTTGAGAAGAGGTACTTTTTCTCCGGCAATACTTTCCAGCTGTAAGGATCATCAGCACCAGGGATCAGACGAACCTGTGATGGTTCTATTGTGATACCTATTCTACTTTCTGGGGTAGTATTAGTTATAGTTGAAGAAGATGCTGGAGAGGTCTTACGTATGTACTTTGATAGCTGTTCTCGACACTTGCTCCTCCACTTGCCGCGCTCTAAGTTACTCGTTCGGATTGGGGCCATTTGATCTGTGAATGATAAAACCAAAGAAAGAGAAGAATAATAAGACTTACCGCACATCTTATAGAGATGGGGTGAAGACTTGGCCCGGTCAAGACGCGCACATAGTGCGGAGCCGTTTCTATACCCCTGGCCCATTCCAGGATGTCTATTTTTGGGGGATCCCATTCTGCTTCCCTCTACTCCCGAATTAACAGTGTAAAAATTTAGAAACGTAAAGGCCGTGGATATGACGCAGGAACTCCGAGCATTCAATAACGCAGAGTTTATTCTGCTTCGCTATCTATCCTTGTGTCTCCAGAGGACGCTACATTGCAGTTCAACCACGCCACTAGTCAGCACTTCACAATGAGTAGTACCGAGTCCGCGATCAACAAACTACCGGCCCGCAACAAGCCAAGGCTAACTTATGATGCCGTAGAGCGTGTGCTTGCTTACACAAATATAGGCCATATCGACAACACTATAGAAGTTTTAGGAGCTCATATGGACGAAGTCGCGAAGAAGAAGTTAAAGTACACCAGGGAAGATGTTAGGCCGGTGTTTAACGATCTTACAGATAACGCCAAAGAGCTCCTGAATGTGATGCGCGAGTCGAAGGTGGTGCTGTCCGGATCCCGGCCGACAAACTTCTTCAAGCCAGGGTGCAGTTCTAGGAAATCTGACTACGACTTCTATGTGGAGGATAATGCGCATTGCATAGCCATGTTCATGGTCTATATGACGAGCATAGGTGTGCATTGGGCGCTTCCCAGCGACACGGAGGAGCATGCTGCCAGACAAAACGACTCCTTCTACATATTGGCCAGGTTTCAGTTAATCAGAGGTACACTGAATAGGCATGGGCGTGTTCTGGACGTCCAGCTAATATGGCGACAACGACATAGCGGTAGCCAGTGCGTTGTAAAGTTCCACTCTACTGCTCCGCAGTGCTTTATATCGGGCTTTGCTGCAGTGTCTCTCTACCATAACTTGACAAGCAATGACAAGTCAGTGGCCTGGTATCTCAACGACATATTCCTTGACTCGAGGGAACGCATCACGACAGATGGCATAGTCGACGTCCTTCGCAGGTTTCAGGACGACTATGAGGCACAGCCCATGGAGAAATACAAAACACAGATAAAAAGAAACAAAATGGCGAAGCAAAAGTATGTCGACAGGGGATTCACGTACGTTACTAAGACATGTGACGACAAACCCATGGGAAGGTTTGGTGGCGTATTGCGGCACATAGGGGATGACAAGTCGTACGTAGTGCCTCTCGACAAATACTTGGATGTTTCGTCTTGGCAACCTACATTCGACGAGTATATGGACAGACTAAACTACGTGTCCTGGATCGAACTAGATGGCAGAACAGAGGTGATCTCTAATCCTCTCAGTGAATACGCCTGTCTCGACATGCCGCCCGAAAACTTCAAACCAGAGAGATCACTCGAGGGTGATGATCTGCACAGCGTCTATCTGAGGATACTCGCCGGCGAGCACCACAAACTGTGGTTCAATTCGTGTTAATTAAAGTAATGTCCATCCCTATGTGCCGGAAGACCCTCCGTGCCGAAAACTTAAACAGTACATTAACTCTAAGTATCAAATCATGCATCGACGTGTCTAGGTGGTCCACTCCGAGCTTCGTCGTGCTCGTCTCCATGACTTGCACCTCCAGCTTCTCCGCAGCATCCCACCGGCCTTGGCTCCGGTACGTCGATGCAGGACGCCCTGACCACGCGCAATCTGTTGTCGCACATCAGACAAAGGCAACGGCCCGAGCCGCCCGGTTAAGGTGGCAAAACTTCCCTGCCAGGTTCTAGTAAGGCTCCTGCAGCCAGACCCTTGGATTGCCTATGCCTCTTGCCACAGCTTCACTCGCCGTCTGCCCTTACTGTCCCATTACCTTCCAGACCTCTTGCTGAGCTCCATGCACTCCCTTTGGTATCAGGATTCCCGGTATCCTCGCCGCATCCTCACTCGGGGCAGCTTCCTCGGTCGATGCAGCTTCGTTTGGTAAATCGGTTTGGGAGCTCTCCTGATATATCGATTAGCTTATGAAAATGAAAGGAATACAGTAGATCTTACTTGCTAGTTCCAGTTCCTCTATCTATGCTCTGCTGCCTGCTAACCATCCAGGAAACCTTCATAGGAGATCCGGGAAATTGGCTTGCCGCGAAGGCACTGATTTCCATCGCCAAAGTTTCCATTTCCGAGGGACGTAATCCGATTCGTGTCGCACATTCAACCAACTTCGCTACTCCCTCCAGATGAATGTTGTCGTACAAGGGATAATAATATATAGTGGGCAGATCGGGTGAATAAATGCGATTATGGATGGTCCGAGGGGGAAAGCAATCGTAAGATGAAAGGGCTGTATCGCGAGATTCTTTACAAGTAAGAAGGGCTGGTGGAGTAGTGTTTTTGTCGTATGAGAACGAACAAAGGCCTTGTATATGCTCAGGTAAAAGCGCTGGAATACTCCCGGTACCTAGTTCGAGTTGAACTTGAATAGGGCGGCAGAAAGAGAACCTCCAGATTAGTGCCCGGAGATCGTAGGGGAGCTCAGGGAACAGGTGGAATTGTTGAGTGTAGTTGGAGTCAGAGGGGCCCATCGTGAGAGTTTGGCAGATCGCAGAGGAGACTTGTAAGGTGGTGGGAGACAGCGGAGTTTATATAGGGTAGATGCGGAGAAGCCACTAACGCGAGGCTGTGCCTCATGCACTTTGAGTCACCCCACCTCAGCAATGACCTCGAAAGTTTCGCTTATGTAACCAGCCAAGTACGAAAGATACAATGCTCGGCACTGGGACACTGATAGTGGGATAGAATTAACAGACAATTGTCAACCTCCACCACAACTCCAGATTCGCGTCGCAGATTTTGTATCGATTTAGAAAGGCCCAGATACCTCATTTATTGGTAATGGTTTGTATTTGAACTTTTGCTTCGGTTCCTCGGTTACTGGTGGAAGTGGTGGGGGCGATGGAGTAGGCAACTCTTGGTCATTATCTTTCGTTGGCTGGGGAGGAGCTGGAGGATCTTGATTCAAGGCTGGAGCCAAATTCTCTGCGACAGGAATGGATATCTCTGGGATTGTTGTTGGTAACGAAATGTGGAGGCGAGAAAGACGAGACATACTGAGATGAAAAGCAGGTATTTGTTCTGACGGGAGATCATCTCTCAAACAAAACAAAGCTCAGAGGAATAGAGCCTGGACAGCAGAGCCATGAAGAAATCTAATGCTGAGAACAAACGATCTGCAAAACAAGGAATGCAAAGAAGATTAATGATGAAACAACCTATAAACAGGTATTTTGGGGCTTCAATGTGTGGCACGGGTACGTGCAGATAGGAGACTGCCCAAAGCAGAATGTCGTATTACGTCGTGACGAGCACCTATCAAAGACCGTGAGATTGTATACGCAAGAGCAGGGGCGAAGAGCTGGGTACTTAATAAAAGTGGATGAACTTTCATTGAACTATTGGAATTGAGAAGAAACGCGAAGATGATGCAAAATAAAATTCGTGATAATGCTCTAGCATCGCATGTTTATTTATGTGCCTGTACGCCATGCCTCCCTGTGTCATGATTATTAGTCATTACGTTACAGTTGAACGCTTCTCAATGCCGCACTTGGTAAGGCACTCCTCGACGCCTCTGGCGATGCTAGTTGGGATACTAGCCTTGAAATTATCGATATCAGCGCCATCGATAGCTTCTCCGAATGCTGCAGTGACGACGTTAGGGCTTATAGCGAACAACTCGTCAGGGACTTGACCAGCTCCGAAGTCTTCGCTGTTGAAAGAAGCGACGAAGACAGCTGGGTCGCAGGTAGGGTTGAATTGTGTGTGGACCGAGCCTTGGTAGAATGGCTGCATCTCGAACTGGTTGATGGTGTTCTTGATCACGCGGCGACCGCTGGTGGGATCGCCGGGCTTGTTGAAGACGCCATTCTCGGGAACCATCTCGGTCTGGAGGACGCCTTGGGTGACGATTTGGAGCTCGGTGGCGCGGGGGTGGACGTGGGGAGTGTTGAAGCCGCAACCTTTCAAAAACCCGACTGCCATGCCCGATCCAGTGCCGACGAGAGCGGGGAATGTCTTACGGTTGGCGGCGATGAGGTCTCCTCCCTTCCCTCCCTTGTCCTTCAATGCTGGATCGTTGAAGGCGAATCTGAATTGCTCATCTTCTGGCAGAAGGGCGAATCGGTCGGCGGCAGTATCAGAGAGGAATAGTTGCTGAGTAAGACTAGGTCCGGTTGACACGGGTGGTGCAGGAGCAACAGTCGGGATTGGTGCTGGCTCGGGGCTGGTGGGTGCTGCCACTGCGACGTAGGCCAGGACTGTAGAGGCGATGATAGAGTTGAAGAGCATGTTGAGAGATTGATGGGGCCTGAGGAGCAAAGCAGAAGATGATATTCAAAGGCTGATAAAGGGAAAGATTTAAGGAAGTCTTTAACAAATGAAGTGGTGTTTGAATGTTTGACTTCTAAAGCTGGGTTGGCCCTCATATAACTTAGGTGTCGTGATTGTTTACCTCGTTATTTTTAGCGACATCCATTTCTGTCCCCCTGTGGCACGGGTGCACAGCCACATGCGCCAGAAGTGGACGTCGCTAAAAATAAGTAAACAACAACGATACCCATTTCGCCTTCTACATACGGCGGGTCGTGTAATAGATTGCTTGATAACTTATGATGGGAGACTAGGGGCCCTCAATTCTTGCCGCATATGGTTTCACGTCCGTACAGATCAATCTCGGTATCAATGGCGGTACACAGCATGCAAGTATTGCGACACATACGCACATATACACACAAGCAGAAGTCACGAGCTGGCGAGAGTAGAGAACGGAACGAATAGGCAGATGAAGGACCGAAGCTATAAAAAAAAAGAGGAAAAGGCAGACTGGAACCGCGCATCATGGGGACAAACTAGTATTACGAAGGGGTTGATCTCGCAAAATCTACTTTCAGTATGGAGGGGTCAGAATGCGGCTCCCCACCATCTCGGGTTGTAGGGGACCGATTCAGGCCCCTCACTGTGCAATCAAACCATGGACTCAAAACCGGCTCCTATGTCCTGTTGGCCATCAGACACGAAAGTTCTCAAGGACAACCATTAGAGTAAGTTAGAGGGTCTTTAACACACAACAGACGACTCTCGAATGCCTTAGGCTTGATGCTCGCAGTGCAGCTAAACTGACTGGGGCACATCACCTCGACCTCTGCAATAACCCTTTGCAACGTTAACGGTTATCATACAATCTTCCATCCTTGTGGCCCCTCCCAACCGCAGCGAGCAAGGCCGAGCAAGGCAGCCACCTTATAGAACAACCCCTCGTCATTTCTCATCGCATCGCTGACCACAGCCGGACTCTATCAGGGCATTGGCAATAAATTCTTCCATTGTCATCTTCTCACTGTCCATGAGCGCTTTGTCCTCCTCCCTCCTCTCTAGGGCTCCATCGGTACTTATCCAACTCGCTCCCTTCCCGCGCCGCGAATGCCTCGAGCTCTCCTGCGTTGTCAAATTGTATCTCACCCTTCGCCTACTCAGCAGCCCCCAGATGTGGGCGCAGCTGCGTAAAAGGAAAGCTACGATGGTCAGTTTCTGTCAAACCAACAGCAACTGACTCGGACATTTCCCCCCTTATCCTTGAAGAACCCTTGGACTTGTGAAACGAGTTGTGGTGTGCTTGCTGATGGATTGTGGCAATCGACATTTGCGAGTTCTCGCTGCTGGATAAGGTAAAGGCGTCCCCGGTCAGTAAGAACTACTTCTTCAAGCCCAGGAAACTGGTCAAAGTAATGCACCATACCCTTCCCGAACCAGCCTTTGTCTCCGGTAATCCCAGATATCACGAGTCGATTTATGACTGTTGGATCAGCGATAAAACCCGAGATCTTGGTGTTGTTTTGCACGTCCCATTTCGTGGTGCGGACAAAGTCGCATGCTTGATTGATGTAGAGTGTTCTCCACCCGGGAAGGCCAGGAATGCATACTGCGGTACATCTCAGGATCTTCTTCGACAACGAACGGGAGTTGTGGCACACATGTAAAGCCACTGGTGAAAGGAAACGTACGAGCCTGCCGTGCCACCATGCGTGGAAGCAATCTTCTCCACTAATGGCGCGCGGGTCTGATAAAGAGATCTGCCATACTAGATTTTGGAGCTCGATGGGCAATCTAGGAAATAGAACAAAGCTGCGAAGCATAACTGGTGGAAGACGTAGTAGAACACTTTGGCCTGGTATCTTCCTAACGCTGACCTCTTTTTGTACGCAAACAGTAAAGTTCGGGTACTATGAGGGAGCCGAAAGCGACCCCCGAATGCAGGAGGGTGCTGGATGTGGCCCCCTCTGGGACGCCTAGCCGACGCCGTATTTAGATCACAGAGCAACGGGGTAACCGACATCCCTGCGAAGCGAAAATCCCGTAGTACAACTGGAACCTCGACGAAATTACGATTATCTCAACCCCACATGATGGTATTGTAACGTACGGTCGGGCTGGTGTTGCTCGAGAGTGCGAAGGTAGGTTGGTTGGTAGGTAGGGACGCTGTCACTGATCAAGACTGATAACCGTTGCAAGTTACTAAGTATGGTATGAAGATACTTTATTTGAGTTAAGCACGAAGCTCCTATCTATTGAGGGCAGACAGCCCATGTTATATAGAACCTTCGTTCCCTTGAATCATTTGAATCATTTGAATCATCACCCAAACTCCGCGAGTCTAGATGATTCATCTCGTGACCTGATCACGTGACCCGTAGCTTCTCTGTGCAGGGTTGAGGTCCAGTGATCTCAACCAGATGCCGAGCCTCAGGGCTATGTCACCTGTTCCAGCGCTAGTCTGTAACAGGTATTTGATTTCGCATTTGCCTTAACTTAGTTTAATGTATTTGGATGTTAGGTACGAATTTAAATTTCATGAGCACTCATATAGAGGTTTATTAATTATGTTTTAATGATTATTTGTTATATAGCTCAGTTCTTCACCTGAAGTTTTCTCTCCACCTACTTAATATTAATATCTTTCAAGCTTAAAACTTTAGGGATGTTCAATAGAAGTAGCTAAGTTAATTTATAATAGATAAGTTTTCTTATTCAAAGGCGAATGAATTGCCGTGCAAGAGAATCATTCGGACTGTGTACTTTAAGAGAGATGCCTCGGCTATGCTTGCAGTTTTTTTAATTTGGAGGCCCTGGTGGCCTCAGGCTAAAAGTCGTAAACGTGGCGTTAGACGGATGTGGCGTATAAGTAGCGAAGTTGCACACCAATAATCAACATCCTGTCCGAGGCGAAAATGCCTGTCCTTAAGCGCTAGGGGTTGAATTTAGGTGGTATTGTATATATGATAAACTATATAAAATTGATCAAGATTACATTATATATGGCGTTGATGTTGGTGAAGAAATGGCTGACGTATCAAAGTGACGGTTTATCCTTCAAAGCTCACGGACTAATGCACGGACGGGAGATCGCGGTGAAGATCCCGCCCTAGCTCCGCCTTGTCCCGCCTTCCGTTTTGGACCGTGCACGATAGCTGCGGCTGAGCTGCAGCTGAACGCGAACACCTTGTGCCAGCTGTGTCTCTTCTCCCTTGTAACCACCAACTTGACATATATTTTGTCAGTCTAGTATCTTGAAGAACTATAGAGTTCCGGTGCTGCAATATGAACATTATCTAACTAACAACGCGGTCACCCGGGAGCCTTCACCTCAGCCTCGTTCTCCTCGTTCTCCTCAGTTGGATGTTAGCTACGCTCTCTTTGACGAGGACGGTAGTGCATCATCTACTAGTGCAACCATGGAGCAAGCAACGGCTACAATATCTGGGGGAGAGCCAAACCCTCTCGATAGTACTGGACTCTGCCTGCTGTCGCTCGACGGCGGTGGCGTGCGAGGACTCTCGACGCTCTACATCTTGAAGAGCATCATGGATCGACTGAATAACGAGCGAAAGAAGAACGGCCTTCCTCCAGTGAAGCCATGTGAGGTGTTTGATCTTATCGGAGGGACGAGCACTGGCGGGTGAGAAAATATATTTGGGGATGTGAGGTGAACATTTGCTGATTTGCTCTGACAGCCTGATTGCAATCATGCTTGGCCGGCTCGAAATGGACGTGGATGAATGCATTACCGCCTATAGCGAACTCGCGGAAGCTGTGTTTGGGGAGAAGTTAAGCTCCTTTCCGATTAGCTTGAAATGGAAAGTTAAAGCTCGGTTTGACTCCGCCAGACTCGAGAAAGCAGTTGGAAAGGTGGTGCAGAGGGGTGCATCCGAAACAGATTTGTTCAACGACGGGACGGAACGTGGTGCCGAACGTAAGTGCGCGACTTGGGCTGAAGACTAGTTCTAATGAAGACAGGTTCGTTTGCACGGTCGACCGTGATACCAAGGACATTGTCCGCCTCCGAAGCTATAGCCTACCCGATGACCCGAACATTCGAGCCACGATATGCCAAGCGGCCCTAGCAACATCTGCAGCCACAACCTTCTTTGAACCTGTCAGTATTGGACATCGCACATTTGCCGATGGTGGACTGGGCTCAAATAATCCGGTGGACGAGGTGGAAGGAGAGGCGGCCAATATCTGGTGCTCAGAAACCGGAGACTTGAAGCCACTCGTGAAGTGCTTCATCTCCATCGGGACAGGAAACCCCGGTAAGAAAGCATTCGAGGACAATATAATCAAGTTCCTGGGCCAGACCGTAGTGGAGATCGCAACTGAGACGGAGAATACAGAGAGGAGGTTCATCGTGCGGTGGGCCAAGCATTTTGACGAAAAGCGATATTACCGCTTCAATGTCGAGCAAGGACTGCAGAGCATTGGGCTTGATGAGTATAAGAAGCAAGGCGCTATGGAAGCTGCAACAGAAAGTTACCTTACCCACATGGCGCAAAAGTTTCGGGTACGAGACTGCATCCAGAATTTGAGACTCAAGCAGAGTGTGTATATCGAGAACTTCGCATAGCAATAGAGACCTATTTAGCTAATGGGTATAGATCGTACTGAGACATCTTTTGCTGCTGTTGTGAATGTAAGCCCATGTTACCGTATCAATCTACTATTGCTGAGGCTATGCAGGAACACACAGTACGCATTATTCGGCTGCAGCCAGGTAAGTGGTCTACTGGTTGAAACTATCGAGACTAACTCGAATAAGCTGACCACACTCCGTTCATCGTACCATTCGACAGAAATCCCAACTTTACAGGCCGTGAGACCCAGCTTGATGAGATTGAAGAAAAGCTATACGTCGGTGGCCGAACTGTAAAAGTTGCAGTGTGGGGGCTTGGAGGGGTAGGAAAGACCCAGTTGGCGCTTGCACTCGTCTACCGCATCAGAGACAAGTATAAGGATTGCTTAGTGATCTGGATACCCGCAACAAACATGGAAAGCCTTCATCAAGCATATCTGGACGTCGCCCGACAGCTCATGATCCCCGGCGCGGACGAGGAGAAGGCCGATGCCAAGAAACTTGTTCAAGAGCACCTCAGCAAGGAAAGCACAGGCCGGTGGCTATTGGTGTTCGACAATGCTGATGATGTTAACATGTGGATTACCCGATCTGGGCCAGGATCTAGCCGTCTAATCGACTCTCTCCCACGGAGTAAGCAAGGTTCTATCGTCTTCACGACCCGCGACCGGAAGACGGCCGTCAAGCTTGCACCCCAGAGTATCGTAGAGGTAACGGAAATGGACGAAAACGTAGCGATACAGCTTCTCCAGAAGTCTTTGGTTAATCCGAATCTGGTTAATAATAGACCAGATACCACAGCCTTGCTCAAAGAACTTACCTACCTTCCACTCGCCATTGTTCAAGCCGTAGCATATATTAACGAGAATAGGATCACGTTCCCAGACTATTTATCCCTCCTTGCAGAACAAGAAGAGGACGTTATTGATCTTCTGAGCGAGGAGTTTGAGGATGACGGGAGATACGACAATACCAAAAACCCCGTGGCTACCACGTGGCTCATCTCGTTTGAGCAGATTCGGCAACGCGACCCGCTCGCAGCTGACTACCTGTCGTTTATGGCTTGTATCGATCCCAAAGATATTCCCCAGTCTCTTCTTCCAGTAGCAGCGTCTCGAAAAAAAGAGACAGATGCAATCGGGACACTTGACGCCTACTCCTTTATTGTCAAGCGAGCGGCAGACCTGGCTCTTGATCTTCACCGATTGGTGCATCTCGCGACGAGAAACTGGCTTCGGCGAAACGATCTGATCATTCCATGGGCCGAAAAGGCGATTGTACGAATGGAAGAAGTATTTCCGAATAATGACCACGAAAATAGAATTGAGTGGAGGAAATATTTACTACATGCGCGTTCTTTACTAGACTCTAATTTGGTCGAAAAAGAATCCCAGAGCAGGATGAAACTTTTATGGAGATATGGAATGTGCCTCTACGAAGACGGGCGGTGGAATGAGGCTGAGGCCGCAATTTCAGAAGTTCTCGAGATTGAAAAGAGAGACTTAGGCATAGAGCATCCTTCCACGCTGACTAGCATGGCTAACTTGGCTTCGACCTACCGGAATCAGGGACGCTGGAAGGAGGCCGAGGAATTGCAAGCAACAGAACTGGAGATATGCTCGAAGGTGTTAGGGGCGGAGCATCCTTCCACGCTGACTAGCATGGCCAACTTGGCTTCGACCTACCGGAATCAGGGACGCTGGAAGGAGGTCGAGGACTTGGAGGTGCAAGTGATGGAGACGAGAAAGAGGGTGTTAGGGCCGGAGCATCCTTCCACGCTGACTAGCATGGCCAACTTGGCTTCGACCTACCGGAATCAGGGACGCTGGAAGGAGGCCGAGGACTTGGAGGTGCAAGTGATGGAGACGTTCAAGAGGGTGTTAGGTGCGGAGCATCCAGACATGCTGAGCAGCATGAACAACCTGGCTTCGACCTACCGGAATCAGGGACGCTGGAAGGAGGCCGAGGACTTGTTTGTGCAAGTGATGGAGACAAGAAAGAGGGTGTTAGGGCCGGAGCATCCTTCCACGCTGACTAGCATGGCTAACTTGGCTTCGACCTTTTGGAATCAGGGACGCTGGAAGGAGGCCGAGGATTTGGAGGTGCAAGTGATGGAGACGAGAAAGAGGGTGTTAGGGCCGGAGCATCCTTCCACGCTGACCAGCATAAACAACCTGGCGGTGACGTACAAGAATCAGGGACGCTGGAAGGAGGCCGAGGACTTGGAGGTGCAAGTGATGGAGACGAGAAAGAGGGTGTTAGGGCCGGAGCATCCTTCCACGCTGACCAGCATGGCCAACTTGGCTTCGACCTACCGGAATCAGGGACGCTGGAAGGAGGCCGAGGACTTGGATGTGCAAGTGATGGAGACGTTCAAGAGGGTGTTAGGGCCAGAGCATCCAGACACGCTGACCAGCATGGCTAACTTGGCTTCGACCTTTTGGAATCAGGGACGCTGGAAGGAGGCCGAGGATTTGGAGGTGCAAGTGATGGAGACGAGAAAGAGGGTGTTAGGGCCGGAGCATCCAGACACGCTGACCAGCATGAATAATCTTGCATTTACATGGAAATGGTATGGCCGAGACAAAGAAGCTATGGAGCTTATGAAGGAATGCGTAGCGTTATGGACCAAGGTTGTAGGTATTAATCACCCTCAAACGCTGTCTTCCAGTACAGCATTACTTGCATGGCAAACAGAGGAATTGGAGATTAGTGCCTTAGTAGATAGAGAATGATATGACTGGTTAGATATGTAGCATAATATTGTAGCAGTATAGTACCTAGAGCGATATTTAACATTAAGATCAAGACGTGAAGAAGGATGATGACGAAGGAGTGCGCCTGGGAGCTTAGTGGCGCCTTCGCTATTTATAAGCCAGATCTGTTTAACGCCACGTCTACGACTTTTGGCCTGAGGCCTTAAAATTCAAAACACCAGCAAGCATAGCCGAAGCATCTCTCATAAAGTATACAGTCCGAGTGATTCTCTTACACTGCAATTCACTCGCCTTTGAATAAGAAAAAATGCCTGTCGTAAATTAACTTGCCTAATTCTATTGAACATCCCTAAAGTTTCAAGCTTGGGAAATATTAAGTAGGTGGAGAGAAAACTTCAGGTAAAAAATTGAGCTACAGGACAAATAATTATTGAAACATAATTAATAAACCTCTATATGAGTGCTCATGAAATTTAAATTCGTACCTAAAATCCAAATACATCAAACTAAGGTAAGGCAAATGCGAAATCAAATACCATTATGTGGGGTTGAGATAATCGTAATTTCTTCGAGGTTCCAGTTGTACTACGGGTTTTTCGCTTCGCAGGGATGCCGGTTAGCTGAGTTGGGGCTCGTCAGACGCGAAGGGGAGCCCCAAATCAAGGATATTTTTTTAGCAAGAGGATAATTGCCAAAAGGGCTGCGTAGGTTCGTACTGTCACGCCAATTCGTCGGACGTGACCCTTAAACGCGAATACACGTGATATCCTTTCTACTCTTCGTCCCACGTCTTCTATAGACTAGGAGATACACAATTTAGTCACGTATATAAAGCCTCAAATCAGTACAATGGAAATGCAAGATTAAACATCTGATTTAGATTTGACTAAAACAATATAACTCTGATAATTCAAGCTTAACACCCCCGAAATCGAAAACACAACATTAGATGCTAAAGATCAGATACTGAAATGACGACAAAAATTCTAACCACCATTTAAGAGAGCTTCACAACAACGGGCCCTGCCAATGTGGCAAGAGCCAGATCATTGGCATTGTCCAGACATTGCGTTGTTACTGCGGCAAACGCTGCACCATTCATCCCTTGTGGCACCGGCGCGATTCCTTTACCCTTCACAGTGATGTTCAGCGGTGTGTAAACCGGCACATTTAACTGGTTAACCCACCCGACTTGCAATTGCTTGCCGGCCTCAGCGACAAAGGTCATTTGTGCAGGGTCCCATGTAAACTCTCGAAGGGACTCATTCATCGTGGAGTTCGTGGGCCCCGAACAAGATGCATTTGAAACAGTTAACGTAGGGACAATGGGCAATGGGACTTCGATAGAGCAAGATCCAGGCACGATAAAAGAAAGGGCAAAGTTGTATGCCCATATGTTGCTAATGCCCGTATCAAACGGAGCTGGGTTGGGGACTTCACCCACGATATGCCGGAAGAATGCGTCGTGGCGGGACTCAACTGCGAGTATTGATGACACCGATTTGACCAGCAGGGGGTCCGTGACTGCGAGACGCTCAACAAGGCCAATGGTGGCGCCGATACCCACCGAGGTAATGATGTCGGCAAGCTCAAAAAATTGGTCTGTAGAGTCGACTGGGAAGGAGTAGTTGCAAGGCGAGATGGGAACCTCATTATTGGCTTCAAGGAGGTCGATAATGGTTGCAACGTGAACTTCTTCTTGCTATATAGACATCAGCTAGTATACTAGGATTAGGGGAGGAATTCACTCACGGCAGCAACTTTGCTCACGACCTCGATGGTGTCGTTTGGATGTCCATTAGTACCCCACTTTGTGATATTCGATAAACCACTCGAGAAGTAGGAAACTTCTAAGTTTTCGAGGAAGAGTGCCAGCTGAAGATCCTTGACGGCAGCTGGGGATAATAGTAGTGGCCGGCCACTATTTGGTAGTCCGCCCCCTGCTACGTGTGTAACGTTGGAGCAAAGGGGGGCAGCGGCCGCAAGGCCAATGGCGATGGAAGACACGCAAACAAGAGTCTTCATAGCCGCGAAATAGTGTATGATTATGATGGCAATGAAGGGAGAAGGACGACGTAATTTGCAATTGGGGATTCAGAAGCATATCATGCCTCCATTTATCAACACTTTCCAGCGGTGTGGTGGGAGTCCATTCCTGACTCCCAGAATGATGCCTTTCTGGCGACGGCTGATAATAGATGGGGAGCCCATTTGGGTTCTCGTTGAGCGACCAGATCGAGCACCTCGAGGCACGTCCACCTCTGAAAGGCGAATCCCGCCAACTTTGGCCAGGTTTGCAATCAGCGTCGGTGAGATGGGTCCACAAACGGAACCCGTACCGGCCAGCTATCCATATCGGTCCCCGACCCTTCACGCTGTCTCGCTGGAGCGCTTGCTCCTGATGAGTAGAAATGCATCTGGCCCAGCACCTCTCCTCGAAAGCGTAATCATTTCTGAGAAATTTTCATCCCGATTTTCTTGCTGATCACCACTCTCCAGCAAACCTCAAACCCACGAACTATCGACCTATCGCTGCCAAAATGTTTTTGGGTTGTGGGATTATGCTCGTAGGGCCGAGAAAATCTCATGGCAGACCAAGGGCCAAAGTGTACCATGGTTTCGGTATCATGTTGTGTCGGCCGAGATTTATGTCTCGCCGGAAGACATCAAACGCCAGATCCGACGGCTTCTCGTCTTCCGATGAGCTCCTTCCAAGCTATACTGATACTTCCGAAGAAGGCAGCCTTGATGGGTTGCCCGAGGCACTCGCATCTTTCGACCCGCACGAATTCAACCCTAGCGAACTTCTCAAGCGATTCCGTGCCGCAAGGTCCCGCGAAAGATCTCGTGAAAGACGATCAGGTGCCCCATCAGTGGAATCTCTGCGAGAAGAAAAGTGCCACCGAGGTAACGAGGCTGTGAACAAAGAGTAGAGATAATTACCACTCGTGTTAGATGGGCAGTGAAGTTAGGGGATGTGTTCGAGATGACTTTCCGGGAGGGAGGGGGGAGGGGGAGATTTGTCATTCATTCAAGGGGCCACGCAAGGATTTCCTAGCTGTCCGATGTTTGTTATCTGCAGTCGTTTCGATCATCGCCGACAGGGTCAGCCAACCAATGAAAAAAGAAAACTCGTTATCATAGATACAAGATCGCATATACTTTTACCTTTTATAGCGTTTGAGACACTAAAAATATTCCACCCTTGATCGGCACCTCTTGGGCATGAGAGATCACTTCCGGTTCTGTGTAAGACTAACCAGGTGCTCAGATACTTTCTGACCACTTAGGGTTCAAAGTCTAAGGTTCTCTCCGAACAGGCATGGCCTGTTCTAGAGTTTATTTGCGGAGGAGTGGGGGTGGGGATAATGCCCACAACATATCTGTAGATCGAGACTTATTGTGTCGATTGTTGATCTATTTTAAAGTTGCTGATCTAAAATTAAGTACTTCTTTCTGCAATCGCTATTCATAGTGCATCCATGAATGCTCTCTAGAAATTGGTGCGAAGAATATATCTTCGATTGGAACTCACATGTCTCGTAAGCGGAGCTTGGCTTGATCAGACCGGGAGAGTTTCCACGTAGTATCAATTTCCAACAATGTCGTAAGTCGTCTCAACCTCCAACGGCCCCGCCCCCACCAAAAGTCTCGCAGCCGCCTAATAGAGTTCAGAGTCGATGTGCATCGCACCGCAGAACCTGAAGCAATACGAAGCCATTTGCAATTCCTTCGGTTCCCTACAAATGAATCCGATACCTCTACCAGCATCGCAGCACCGCCGCTTATATTGGTAGCGTTCACTCCCATCTCCCGTATGAACTGTATTAATTGAAGTCGCAGGATGTTGTGAGGCCCTCAGCGATCCTGTGCGAAATCTATCATTACATGCATCAGCACAACCTCTACCAAGTGTCCGAAGCGAACACCGAATCATATTCGCAACTGGTCGTCCTCACCAGCTTGAGTAGTGGTATGCCAAATAATAGGGAGCTTGACAAGAAGCTCCAGGCTTTGATCGATGAATCTGCTAAGGCGTGGTTTGACGAGGGACTGTTGGTCCTCAATGGAATCATGTTTCAGAAAAGCCCACTATTTAAACGTGCTTGGGATGAGCAGTTCAACGCCGCCTGCCCGTCTAAGTTATCCGCTTTAGTCCATGAATATCCGGAGAGGGGAGCCGATGGGCTTTCCGAAAGGCAACTGACCGGTGACGACTCCACTATCAATTCCACGAGCCGATTTATGGCCAACTGCCCACGCAAGGTCAGTGCTTCTTGTGACAATGCCGCAAATCCGTCCTGATATAGAGCTGCAGAGGAAATCCGGGGAGGGTTGTCGAATTGAAGACGCTAAGAAGGGCCGAGGGGACATACACATGACCCAAGAGGGCTTCGAGCTGTCAGCTTCACAACCAGAAAACAGCGTTAGCGTAGGCACGTTCCCTTCCAAACGCTCTATCGTTGTTTATTAATGAAGAGGGATAGGGAAAGCCTCTCTAGCACAGCGAGGGTCCGATGATGGCGATTTGGAGCCTGTCCAAGAGCAGCGAAGCAGTTCGACGACACCACCGCCTGCACGTATCATTTCAAGGTCCCCTGGAATTCAACATCCTCCTCCACAGCCCGGTCGAGCGTGGCAGGGCTTGTCAGACACAGAAACCATGGCTTGCAAGGCACAAAAGGCCCTCAATGCCCTAGAGGATGCCGTGAAACGTGATAGACCATGTCTAGACGACGGTGCGCCAGCTTTAAGTGAGGGCATCTCAGCAAACTCGGCTCAGCCTGAAGTACCACAGCGGCCCATTTCGAGCTTCACTTCTACCAGATTCTCAATTCAGTCGCCAATGCCGGAAGCTGCTCAGACACCAATATGCAAGAAGAACGACAATCTGGGGATGGTTATCGCGAGGCCAGATTTATTGCCTTTCAAACCTCACTCGAGTAATACTGCAAGGAACCGTCAACCCGCCTTGAGACACGGCATGATTTCTCGAAAGCTCACAGCAGCTTGCAAGATTTACATAAAGCGTGGTGAGAGGTGGGTCCTGTTCCATATGGATTCCCTTCTAGCACAAACCGTGCTTGAGTTCTTCCAAACGTACGCGCAGACTACAGGAGCCGTTGAACTTCCGATGCTGAGATTCGAGATGCCAGAGGTGGATTCGGAAGGAGATCGCGTCAGAGAGGTGCCTAAGGGAGATTCGGAAAGCTTTCACAACCTGAAAGTGTTGATCCAGCAAAATCTTATCAAGTATCTGCAAGAAAATCCAGCACCGAGCTTTTTGGCTGTGTTCGTCACATCCCCTCAAGTACTTGCGAGAGACACTTTGGATATTAGAAGCAATGAACCTTCGACCACGCCTGGACGCGCGGCACGAACCAAACCACGTCCTCAAAATTGCATCAGAGCGGCAAGCCTAGCAACTCTTGGCCAGAGACAAGACAGACCAGACAGCGGTCCATCGTCATCTATGCACCTAGCTGTTCGTGTTCAGAAGGATGCCCGTGGCAAGTTCAGTCGTCGGTATAACTCAGCCGTGCTCAACCTGCGGACAACAAATGTGGAGTTCTTTGCCTGGTTTGCCAACCAGACCGGCCACGCTGCTCCTTCAGGGCCACCAGCGCTGAAGTTTACATTTAAAGATGCAATGCCTACACCAAAGTCCAGCGTTATCGAATGGGGTGACGAGAAGCATTTTGAATGCATGAAACTGGATATTGAGCCGCAATGCGATCTGGTTGCAGCTTACATGCCTGAAGTGTTTGAGTTTGCCATTTTGGTCACGGCGCCCGGATGGACCGCGGAGTCACGGGCGTATCGGTAGTCGAGCAGAGAGGCTTTGAGATAAGTATAAGCGAAAGCAAATATGGTAATATAAATGGATGATATTGATGATTTCCATTATCGTGCCCACCTGTATTTGCTAAATTATATGTTTGAAGCACTGTTGGCGGGATTTTGGGATATGAGTTGACTATCGGTGCAGTGCATATTTTCAGAGTAGCCTAGAATTTTGTATTATTAGCCGGAGTGGTTATGATTTTAATATAAAATTTCAGCTTACTCTAAGTTCAAATATGCCGAATTCTTGTACATCAAGCCCATGTAGTCCGACTTGCAGTAGTACAATTCGGACTACATGGGCTTGAAATATGAATAAGGCACATATGCTGCCTTGTAGTATGTTCAGGCATTATACTCTAGACGCGATCAATCCGAAGTGCAGTATATCAAAGAGACATACGCGCAACTGTAGTACTCGGAATCTATAAATAGAGTGAGAAAACGGCATCTTATTACCCTACAGCTACATAGTCCCGCTTAGACTTTTATCAGACTTTACTCAATGGAGTAAGCAAGCCGAAACGGTTGGATATCATTTACTCTGACCCATCCTTTCTCGGTTAGAATTAGGTAGGGGAGCCGAATTTGAACCCCCTCCACATTTAGTATATGGAGCCCAGTTGAGCCCCTTCCTAGTGCCCGCCATACCGGGAAGTTATGGTGGTCAGCGGTTAATTTTAGCCACACCCAACACTAAGCAGAGCCATGTTCCAATAGGCTGGATGGGCGCCAACAACGAACCCTGGTATGGAGGCCAAAGAGGATCCTGGTTTTTGAGAATGACTAAAAGATTTCATTAGATTGAAAGGATTTACACTGCCTCGAATGCGGAGTAATTTATGAGGTCATCATGACGTGAAACCAAATTGGGACTTTCAGCCACTCCCGTCGTCCAGCCATACCACTCGTTCAGCCGCTCTCCTCATCCCGCCACATGTCGTCCTATCCTCATGCACGAAAGGCTCCCGTCGCCACATATGGCTTTGACCCTTGAACAGTACCTTGCCTACGGGAGAGATAGGATATCCCAGTGTGTCCCTGCTGTAATTAATGCACAGAAAACATGAGCTTTGAGGCACTTTGCAAATGGCTCCTTGGGAAGAAAAGGGTGCTTGTTTCTTGATTAGTCAGACGTCACCGATTCAGGGTGAGGCGCTTACGTTTTTCAATTGCTCCAAGGATTGGTCCCGAGTAGCACTCAGGAAATCCTTGATGCCGGAGCCATCCTTCCATTTCTCCGGGTTTCGTAGTTCCGTAGAATGAGGGCTCAGTATATACGTCGTGGGCTCCATGAGCTCCATCATGACAAAGCCAAGGCTGCGGACATCATCGCGTTTACTTTCTGCTGTGATAACTATATTCCGAATGAAAGACTCCCCGATATTGGCTAGGATATATTAGCCATAATCATACTAGGCGCAGTATAAACTTACCAATTTTCACCATTCCATCAAGGTTAAGGAGTATTGTACCGCAGCTAAGGTCGCCATGACATAAGAGGATTTTCTCGTGTATATAAGAGAGTCCTGCTACTAGCTGGTTATGATCAGCAAGGTTTGGCTAGTTGTGGTCGGGGTTGGCTTACCTGCTTGCAAATTGCTGCGATCTGAGATGGTTTGAAGGGACCTTGCAATACGCCCGTAACATGTCGGAGCGAGACGTCCATTCGTTCGTAAATGACTACCAGATCGTCATTCTCAAAGTACGTCTCTCTAATACTTACCACATTGTCGCTTGTGAAACGCTGTATCCTACGCATTGAGCTTTTCCGGATCCCGTTGAATCTCTTTATCGCCACCAAGTTGCGCTCCTTGGTATTATCGCATCCTATATTGGCCGATCCAGCCTGGTCAAGAACCATGAATTCGTGGTACGCCATCCGGGAGGGTGCTCGCTCTTCTGTTCTAGTTCTTCCGGATCCTGCGACTTCGTCTCCACCCTTGTAATCCGAGTCAGGGACGTCAGGGTTGTGCTCCCTCAGTCGCTTCGCTGGTGATGGAGAGCCAGAAGATGCATTCGAGCTGCTTTGTGATCGCTTATCCGGCAAGTGGTAAGATGCCGGCTGGAGTTTTCTACCCACCTGCGCTGTGAGTCTCTCCTTAGAATTACCCTTGCCATAGGTTTCCCTGGGTGGTCCTGAAGTGGTAGGCGGGAGGGGAAAATTGCGGTTGCCGAAAGAGGATGATTTCCCCGGAGCGCTGCCGGGAAAGAGGGTGTTCCGGTTGCTCTTTTCAGATGCCATGGCAGTGCAGACGGGAAGGAGTTGTGGAATATGGAAGCAGCTTTTGTACGATGTGAGAAATCGCTGTGATGAATATGCTTGAAAATGCGGTCGCCTAGGTTTATATAGTCGGCACTAGGGAGGAGGTCAATTTGATTGCGATGAAGGGGGTTCCGTTTGGGACCCCCGAGCTCCCGAGTCGCCAGGCTAAAAATAGAATGCAAAATATAGGAAAGAATAAGAGGAAGATAAAGAACGAAAAAGTAGAACCCGCGAAGGAATGTTAGCTGTACGGAGAGCTTTCTCCCAAGAAGTCTTCCGCTTTGCTATGGAAGGCTTGTCAGCAACAGATTTGCAGATTTTTCGGGAGAAAAGCCGAGCATTCCTCTGCACAGTACGAATCCCGCTTGACAAACTCCGACATGAGAACCTTTTCGAAGACCCCGACATTACACGACAGGAGGACGAGAAGAACATTGCAAGGTTGGTGAAAATATTCGCCAAGGACTGTGATCGCTTGGATCCTAACAATCACGTGCGCGTGCTGATCCCGCGATCGGCTCTTCCCCAAGAAACACTAACGAGTTTGAGAGTTAGAGCTGGTGACGACTATCCACTCTACAATCCCGACAACGTTCTCCCCTTCTTGGAGGGAAGACATCGAATAGAAGCCGCCCGCAGATCCTTGACAGGAAATGACAGGTGGTGGATCGCTGAACTCTATTCTGACGGTCTGTGAACTCTGTATTTCTTCTCGCTCACAAGTCACCCCTAGCTAACGAATTCAGACCTCAGTCTCCTAGTCAAGAAATTTCTACGCGAACACGATCCGAACTGCGCGAAATGGTACGATGGCGATATCCTACGGCAGATCCGCATCTCTACTATACAAGGAGATACTGCGCGAAGAGAGAAATTTCTCGCCCGGCTTTCCAATAGCAAGCAGGACTTGGTGAAGCGTCTCGAGCTCCTGCCCCTGGAGTTTTGGGATAGCCTGGACGACCTAATCCCATTCGCTGGACTATGGCCGGCTATATTCATAGGTACCTTCCCGCGGCTCTTGAATCTGCACTGCCCTGAGGTATTAATCGTCTTCCCAACTGTTGGCCCGAGCTAACAGAGCACAGGAAATGACACGCTACTTACGCCGAGTGAAGGCGACGCTGGTCTGTTTTATGGGTGAGAATGAAAATGACTGGCCTCTGTTCGATGCTAACACGGCTTATCTTATTCAGGGCCTCTGCCCCGGCTTGTCCTTCGAAGATCGCGAGCACATTTACTCGAGAATGCGCGCCAAAGAGCTCTTCCCTGCGATCCAAGACGAAACCAATCGATCACAGCTACTCGAGCGCCTTTGTTCAATAAAGCACGTCATTACTACAATACACACACTTATTGAAGATACGAAATACCTCGAACCTTGTTCGAGGATACTAAAGAAGATTCTACCTAGCAAGAGTAAGGGCTCTCTCGCCCAGTCCTTTAGAGGTCTACATAATGGTCAGCGCCATGCTAAAGTCCAAACCACTGATTATACGTCTGAGAATAGAACATATTCATCTGGCTCTCATGCCTCCTGGGTGGCATATCGTGTGCTCTGGCTCCTCGCTCTACGGCACTTTCCCCAGATGGACGGGCAAGCACCTCGGAAAGACGTTGGAAAGTGCAGCATGCGGAAACCGGATTTACAGCCCCAGTGGTGGATCGAGCTTTCTGCCCTCGCCCTCGGAAATGGATACAGGCGGATACGTAAGCTGTACCGTGATCGTAAGGCTGCGGACAGCTGTGAGATCGAAGACTGCGTGCGACGAATTCGGCCTTCAATGGAACAAGGACTCAGGCGACGGAAGGTGCAGCTGATCTACCAAATTATTGGGGACCCTGAGTTCCCTGAGCCAGTGATGACTGCCCCCGAGTTAACATCAGATCACGACAATTGCAGACCAGAGCTCTCTGACAGGTGTGGCCGGCCACGTACGAGCACTCTTCTAGCAGATGAAGGCTTCCTCTTTCTTGGCCATATATATTCGACTTTGTACGACACGACCCCAAAGCGATATCTCACATCATTTGCTATTACGCGGGACTTCTTTCACAGCTTCTTTGGCACCACCGAGGACGACTTAGACCAACCGACGACCTCTTTTCGTCTGCCGCTCGACAATCATGGCGGAGGTCGAGAAGACGAGGGAAGAATGGACGACATCGACGATCCAGAAGGACCACGTCGAGAAGATGAGGGAGGAATGCAAGACGTGGACGGAGAAGGACCACCAGCGAACCAGCGACCGGTTCCGTCACAACCACATGAGGTGCCCCTGCCAGCGAGTCCTACCCGACCCGTGGAAGACACATACAGCGCTGTCACCACACCCGGTGAAAGGAGCCCAGACAAATATCGCAGTTTGACCCGGAGGGGCCGCTCTGCCAGCCCTCCCACTCATTCGCACCGCTCAGGACGACGAAGAGGGCGCTCAAACTCACGTGACGGGCGTGGTTTGACCAGTACTCGCGCTAGAGCTCCTCTTCTCCCAGGGACTACGCAGCAACTACTTTTAACAAGTCCACCTATAGAAGTAGGAAACACCCAGGCAGATGTATCAATAGAAGACATGGAAATAGCCCCATTGGCCCCCCCTCCACGGCCTGTAGCTGAACCGCTTATCGAACCTAGTCATTCCGCTACCACCCAGTCTGCGTTTCCCGCCACCCAACCATCGGCAGAAGACGTGGAAATGGTCCTATGGGCTCCTCCTTCAGCAGGACGGCTAGTAGGGAAAGGCGCCACTATCGCCTCAAGGTCAAGGAGCCTAGATGGACGCCGCAAGATTACCCAGAGGGACCGCTCTACAAGCCCCACCATTCATACGCACCGCTTAGGACGACGAAGAGAGCGCTCAGGCTCATGGGACGGACGACGTAGATGGGATTTGACCAGTCCTCGTGGCGGAGATATCAGAGATACCATCTTCCCAGGGGCTGTGCAGCAACTGCTTCCAGCAGGCCCACCTGCAGATAGCGCTCAAGCTGCCATTGTCTCATCGGAAGATGTATCAACAGAAGACATGGAGGTTGTCCCATGGGCTCCTCCTTCAGCAGGGCGGCTAGTACGGAAAGGTGCCGCTATCACCTCAAGGCCAAGGAGCCTAGATGGACGTCGTAAGATCGCCCAGAGGAACCGATCTACAAGCCCCACCATTCATACGCACCGCTCAGAGCGACGAAGACAGCGTTCAACCTCGTCTTGTCGCGAGAGACGGCGGAGTCGAGGCTCAGGCACTTCTCGTAAAGAAGACACGTCTGCAGAAGACATGGAGATTGTCCAATGGGTTCCCCCTCCACAGACTATCGCTGACCCGCTTGTAGAACCTAGCCATTCCGCTGTCATCCCGTCAGCATCTACGCTACCAGCTGCCCAGCCATCGGCGACACCTATATTCAATCAAGAGATTCGAGATAGAACCGTCTCTGTGCTTCCAGGTATCCAGCTGTCTGCGACACCTATGTACATGTTCAGTGAGGAGACTCAAGGTGAAACCGTTCCAGCTGCCCAGTTCGCGTTCAGTCAGGGGACTCAAGGCGGAATTGTCTCTGCGCGTCCAGCCCAACCAGCTGCGGCAACTACATCTGTGCTTAGGCAGGAGATTCAAGATCGAACCATCTCTGCGCTTCTAGCTACCGAGCCTTCTGCGGCACCTCTGTTCATCTCCGGGCAGGAACAGTTAATCGACGACATAACCATCTCTTTACAGGATGCTTCACGTTTCCTTTTTCGCCGCCAGACAAGAACGGCGAGGTCATTCATGGTATTCTCTCCTGCCGGAGGGGATCGCTTCCGTGTTGACAACGCTGATCCGACTGATCCCGTCTCTATGGCCAATGCCCTACAGCTGCTATCCAAGACTCCAACCCTTGCCCTCGCGAGCGATCAAGGCAAGCGACTCAAGCTAACTTCTCCTACAACCATCCTTGAGGAAGCCCGTGCCCAGAAGCTCGATACGGCGCTCGTGGTCGCGAGGCCGAATGCCGGGGAAGTAATTCGCCAATTAGAAGATTTCGAAGAACCGGACGAGGAACTGCATCACAAGGAACGTCCGCCTAGTCTTACCGTCGATGAGATGGTGCAACGTGACGGGAAACCTATTCAGATTTCAATCTGGGACGGGACTGATTGGAAGACCGCGGTGAGGAATGTCACCTATAGCCAAACAGAGGGGAAGGTAAGGTATTACATGTACAGGGTCAAAGGTGTCCGCCCTTATGACTGGGAAGGGACTCGTCTTGCTGTTGAAGAGTGCTTTCATGGTGCTCAAGACGACTCTCCCCCGACAGTTTATCTCTGCCTTCCAGAACAAGCCAGTTCTGTCTTTCCTGTTGACATCTAGACCCCTGCGGCGGCACTGTTTATACCTGCCCTTTCATCTGCCCCATTAGACTAGTGCCTACAATTCTATTCCACTTATATGGTCTGCTTAAAGAGCTTGAAACGCGTATTTAATACCTCAACATAGTCAAAGCCTCAGCTACCTCTTTCACCCGCTCATCAAAATTTACCACTTTTCCGGGGACTTCTACCAATCCCTTGAGGTGATTCTCGTCAGCCGCAAGCTTTCCTAATATCACTGATTTGATCTCTAACATGCATTCTTTGACATCCAGCTCTTGTAAGAGCTCAAGGTTCTCTCCCGATTGTTCCTCAAGTTGCTGGCGCTGCTTCGCTCTCTTCTGGAGGTACAATTCCTCCTTCTCTCTAAGCCTATTTACTCGATTGTTAAAAATCCCTCGAGTGCGGGGCTTCGCTCCCAACGTTCTTGTGGGACCCTTTATTCCTCTACTCGCATTGACTTGGATCATGGCGGGTGGTGAGAGAATGGTACGCGGGTGATGGTTTAGTGACCCCGCTTCGGACATGACTTTTAAAGGCAGTTGGAGTTGAAGTAGCCCATGATATTCAGATGGCCCCATAACTTCCGGCATTTTGGTTTAAGATAATTTGGTTAAAGTAGTAGAAAATGTGTGGCTCAAGGCTAAATTCTCAGGATGGAAGTCCATATAGAAATCGCTCAGGCATAGTCATCTCAGTTGTCTGCTAATTTTAGGTTGAGCCACAGGAAGCAGCTAGCCAGGGAGCCGAATGTTGCTCCACAAAGTCCGCCGGCATTTGGGGCTAAGGGGAGCCAAAACCGGTCCCCTTCCTGAAATAGCATCAGCCGGAAATATTAAAAGACGTGCTCCGGATTTGATAGATCGCCAGCATTTGCAATGAGCGCCTCAGATATTACGCCTCCAGCTTCCTTTCATCCTCGATGTCCAACTAAAACCATGCCGGGAGCCCTGAATTCGTTCGACGTAAAGATGGAACATGACCCTCCAAAGCTACCCAATGCTCAAATAGCAGCCGACCATCAAGGGACAACCTCTACAGATACTTCCTACATGGCCAAGGCGGCACAGGCGACCCAAGCACCAACCTGGGACAACATCCGGGCCGCACTCTTCTCATGGCTCACACTTGCTGGGTATGTCGTATTCCCTGGGACGTTCACTTCGCTTAAAAATTCAGAAACTCTGGCCAGCAATAGTAGTGGAAAGGTTATCCAGGACGCGGTTAGGAATGTACCTCTTCTACCGATAGCAATACTCTGCTGCATCATTGGAACAACTGGGACGAGTTGGCTATGGTGGATTTGGCGGGATAATGCTATTTGGCTGGTTACACACCTATTCTTGTAAGTTTGCTGCGGCTGTACCGAAAGACTCAAGTACTGACTGGACAACCAAAAGACCAGGGCTGCTCCATTCACTCGTCGGCCTTATTACCACCCTTATCAACATCTACACTGCTCAAGGTGGGCACTGGTCCGTCACTGCCAAGATTACAGTTATCGTGATTGGTGTGTGTACAGGCAATATGTCTATGCTATATTTGGTGTACAACCACTGGATTCTAGAGAAGGTAAAGACGCCTCGTGATAGAGCGTTTGCTCAGCGGAGTCATCCTTAAGGTGAGAGTAGAGCTTTGATGAGCACTTTGTTGCAAAAAGAGGTGTTCTGCTGGTTCAGACTGGATGGAATTCTTTTACAAATTGCAATAATTCATAGGGAATAGATAGGCCACCGGCGTATATTACAATATCTTGAGGATACATGTCCCACTCCACCAGCTTGTTGCCTCGATTGAATACATATGGACAATACCAACCATCCACCTTGATATAATCCCGTGCCTAGATAGCTTAAACCGATCGAATCTCTTGGCATTTTATTCGTTCATCTTAACTCTACTTGCCCCAATTAACCCGCATGACGCACTCGTCAGAGGCAAATTCCTTAGTAGTCCAATTATACGCTGCGGTACAGCTTGGGTCGAAGGCGTACACGTCACTTGTACATTGCCGGATATCAGACAGGGAACCAGGTTAACCTCCCCCAAAGGGATCAAATACGGACCGGCCCTAGAAATAACTAGGTAGCCAATCTGTGTCCCCCCTAGAATTGCCCCCTGGAGTTGACGACGGTCTCATAATAGCAACTAGCACCATCTCGTATAATTATTCGGAGGAGTTTAAACATTTTCAATCACTCATGTCAATATCATTGCTCTTCTCTTTCGAGTAATCTATTCACAATGCAGTTCTCAATCACTCTTCCTTTTGTTTTCACTCTGGCTATTTTTGCATCTGCCGCTCCTACCCCTACCATTTCTCAGCAACAAGAAGACAAGATACAATTCGTCGCTGAGTTAGCAAACCAATTAAACGAACACATCGTTCACACAACGCAATTTTTCGGCGCTTTCCCAAGACTTGATGGATTAGCTTTAACTACACAAGCACAGGCAGCAGAGACAGCCCTCCAGGACGCAACTAGTGTTATACTTACTCTTGCTCAAGAATTATCCGATAATGCAATGGCCCAAGTATCAAAGGCCGAGCTTGTTGATAACAACTTCTTGCTGGGTATTTCTCTTCAATTCCAAGATTTTGCATACGGTATGAAACTAGACATCCCAGCTAGAATTCCTTCCACCATCCTTACTAATGAATATAGGTCAACCTAGTAACCCATTTTCCGAAACCCTTGGTCTTTATTGTTCCGACGCTATTCCTGAGATCAACACTCTTTTCCGGATTGTTGGAAGTTTTGTCAATAACGGCATTACTATTGTCGCCTTGCCGCCGAATAACTGCCCAAGTTAGAGAAAGGGACGGAGAGCGAGATATTTTGAGTATGGCTGGTTCCTTAACATTTCAGGAATTTGTGGATGCGGTTATTGTTCAATTTTGGATTCTTGCAGTGTTAAAGCCTTGGAATGGTTTGTTGAATTGTTAAGTTAGCGGTGCTTGTGTAGAATCAGATATATTAAGCTATTGCACAATAATCTGAATCAAATGCATTAACTTAGCAAAGAGATTTGCAACAACCTGCTTGAACGGTTGCATGGAGAAGGCTTGTCAACTTTCCGTTCCGCCTTCATCCACCTACTCCTTTCAAACGGCAGAGCTTTGGCTTGGGGAGCCGAGTTCGATTTCAGGGATCCCGTTTAGCACCCGCTGGGATCTCCGGCCCCCTAAAAGATTTTTGGGCGGGGAGGGGGGGGGGCAAAAATTGGTTCCGAGGGGAGCCCATTTTGGCGCATGCTTGGATACACATCCGGGAGCAGCTGGTGTAACTTAACGTCCCTCCCTACGTACCGAGAAACCCTGCGTGCCGAGAAAAACGGGAGGTACTTTGACTTTAAGCATCTCAGACTCTACATCAGCTTATGAGCCTATGAAAATAGAGGATGAATAGTATTATACAGCTATTTATTCGCAATTTGACCCCTTCAGAAGAAAATTTTATATATGTATTGTCGCCGATTCGCCTGATTTATAAGAAGCCTCTATTCGGGCTTTAGTACGAGTCTTTTGTCGCAGCTATACTAGCAGGCTTCTATTGTTCCTTACACATCCTAAAAGTCTTTTTTTTCTGAGCTTTAGATCCTTATTTTTTTGTCCGAAACCCTAATAAGCTTTGTGGCTGCTGTGGCGCGCAAATAGCTGCAGGGCCGCCACGCGGTTCGGTACTTCTAATCGACGGAACTAATGTTTCTCGGCTAAGAGGGATCGACCCCGCACCCAAAGCTTTGGTTGGTGGTTTCGCCGTGGTTTCGCGGTAAATCCGCTTATATAATCAACAGCTTTGTGGCTCTTGTGGTTAGGAGGGCCTTCACTGTCAACAACAATACCAGGTCAGCAGTAACATTGAACGCAATCGCCTTGGTCACACAGCTCTTCCTAGTAAGATCTTAATGTGCTTTGTTTGCAGAACCTCAGCCTCTACAGTCACAGCTTTATCGGGCACGCTGACATAGATAGTGATAACAGAGGCACGCAAGGTCGCAAACGTTGTTGATGTCGCTACCTCCCTACCAACCTGAACACTCTCTTTGGACCAAGTTCCCCTACGAGCAGCGATATTAATGCGTATTTCGCAGATTTGTACAGCGCCCGTCGACGGGCATAGATTTGAGGAGACGACTGCCCCGAGTGCCAGAAGCAATTGGCTTTACGAGTCCCAAGTCCTGGCTGCATCTCTTCGAAATGGCGGTGCACAGCGTGCATGTATGGGGACACACACACATACGAACAGAAGTCACGATCTGGCGAGAGTAGACGACGGAACGAATGGGAGGATAAAGAATCGAACCTAAAAAGTCTAAGTTTAGCACAGAATAGTGATACCAGGGGGGCCAGAAAGCAAACAAGATGAACTATCTAAGTTACTCGTTCGCAAGATTATTAAATCAGGAAATCGTGATATGTATATATGTAAAATGGACCTATTATACACAAGGCGGTCGCTGTAGTACCACTGGTCAAGTACAGGCCAAGCTTTTGAAACACCTTGTGCCGTTTTGAACTTGAGGGAGGCTTGTCCATACCAGGCGCCGGTCACGTTGGCACGTCCTCCAAATGCTCTTCTATTTCTTCTGGGGCTTTATTCTTAAGCATAGCATTCAAAGCACATAATTTGTTCCGCACAGTCTCGGATTTAGCATGATCAGGCCCGAAGACTTGCTTATACCCGCGCAACGCCTCTGAAAACATAGTCCTAGCTGTCGTTATATCATCTTCACGTTCGAAGAGAAGACCTAGATTGAAGGTGATGGTTAGTGCTGGGACGTAAGTGGAGATAAGATCTGGACTGATTGCTTTCTCGTAGCCTTGCAGCGCTCGCTGGTACATCTGCTCGGCCTCGACCAGCTTGCCTTGGTTGGCATAAAGGTTCGCTAGGTTGTTGACCGTGGAGAGCGTCGACGTGTAGTCCGGACCCCATGCCTTCTCGTATCCTTGCAGCGCCCGCTGGTACATCTGCTCGGCCTCGACCAGCTTTCCCTGGTTTTTATAGAGGACGGCTAGGTTATTGACCGTGTCGAGCGTCGACGTGTGGTCCGGACCCCATGCCTTCTCGTATCCTTGCAGCGCTCGCTGGTACATCTGCTCGGCCTCGACTAGCTTGCCCTGGTCGGCATAAAGGTTCGCTAGGTTGTTGACCGTGTCGAGCGTCGACGTGTGGTCTGGACCCCATGCCTTCTCTTTGCCTTGCAGCGCCCACTGGCACATCTGCTCGGCCTCGACCAGCTTTCCCTGGTTTTTATAGAGGACGGCTAGGTTATTGACCGTGTCGAGCGTCGACGTGTGGTCCCGACCCCATGCCTTCTCCTTGCCTTGCAGCGCTCGCTGGCACATCTGCTCGGCCTTGACCAGCTTTCCCTGGTTGACGTAGAGGACGGCTAGGTTATTGACCGTGTCGAGCGTCGACGTGTGGTCCCGACCCCATGCCTTCTCCTTGCCTTGCAGCGCTCGCTGGCACATCTGCTCGGCCTCGACCAGCTTTCCCTGGTCGGCGTAAAGGAGACCTAGGTTGTTGACCATGTCGAGCGTCGACGTGTGGTCCGGACCCCATGCTTTCTCGTAGCCTTGCAGCGCTCGCTGGTACATCTGCTCGGCCTCGACTAGCTTGCCTTGATATTTGTAGAGGTTCCCCAGGTTATTGACCGTGTCGAGCGTCGACGTGTGGTCCGGACCCCATGCTTTCTCGTAGCCTTGTAACGCTCGCTGGTACATCTGCTCGGCCTCGATCAGCTTGTCCTGGTCGGCGTAGAGGACGGCTAGGTTGTTGACCGTGTCAAGCGTCGACGTGTGGTCCGGACCCCATGCTTTCTCGTAGCCTTGCAGCGCTCGCTGGTACATCTGCTTGGCCTCGACTAGCTTGCCTTGGTTGGCGTAGAGGTATCCTAGGTTGTGGCAATCATCTGCTAGCTCATCGTCTCTTACTAAGCTCTTTGAAAACATATGTGAGCATCTCGCTGCATGCTGCAGAAGTCGACGTTGCAGTAGTAATGGCTGAATATCCTTATCTCCAGGGACATGTGCTGCTACGAACTTCACAGCTAGCCTAGCTAGATCGTAATCCCATTTTTGGTTCAGAGCATGAATGGTCCACGAGTGAACACATCCATGAATGCTATACCCTTTAGACTCGGTCGATTCTTGTGAAGGCGTTGCTACCTCCACTAGCCCATGGTTACTCAAGACCCGCACCGCACCGTCGAAGCTCAACTCGTCTTTAGTGAGCTCTCGTAGCCATTCAGGGCTGTCAGATTCGCCATGTTGAAGAAGCTCGAACCAAAGATCCTGGTTGTCAAAATACGCCCATAAGCGAAGAAGGTTCATTGAGAGGGAGTTCCGCTGTTTGATATTGTCGAAAGAGATTTGCCATGTCGAGTACAGGGTCCGGTCTTCGTACGAGCTCAGCTCAGGGCTTGTCTCCTTAAGCCTTGCCCATGACTCCTTATACAGACGAAGATAGTCTAAGAAACTCCTCGCTGTTTGATCAAGATATGCTCCAGCAGTAGCTAATGCGAGGGGAAGACCATCTAATTCCTCTGCAAGCTTCACAGCATCGGGATCTGGTTTAAAGCATTAGATAATCATTAGATAATGGATGTTAAATCCCGAACGTCCTCACCTGTTTTCAGCCCCTGTCGTCGCGACACCGTTGACAAAATCTCAAGGCTATCACGAATATCGCTGAGCTTCCGAATCTGGATAAGATGGCCAATTCTAACCTCAGATGATCGCGTTGTAATGATAATTGACCCTTGATATGATTCGGGAAGGAACTTTTTGATATCCACAGCCGTAGGATCCGTCCTACCAGATAACTTAGGGGTGTCGTAGTTGTCGTAGATCATCAGCCACCGTGTATTGCTAGGCAGACTCAGCCACGCCTTGACAGACTCAACTACCTCGTCAAGGTTTTGATTCGTCTCTAGGTTGCTAACCAGGATAGCCGACGGGTATTCTCTTGATATCTGCTTAGCTAGCTTAGCAAAGCTCTGCTTCAGAGAACCCTCGTCCTTGATATTCAGCCAGAATATTGCCGAGTAATTGTCCTTGTGCCGCTTTGCATATGCAATACTAAGCTGTGTCTTGCCGATTCCGCCTAAACCGTGAAGAACAACTGCTCGACGGGACCCATTGCCTTTGAGTGTCTTGTGTATTTTCGAGAGCTCATCTTCCCTGGCCACGAAGTATTCGACTTCGGAAACATCAGAGAGGCTGAAGGTGACTGAGAAGTCCTCGCGCTTGTACCCTGATCTAAGTTAGTCAGTAGCTTCATATTTCTAGAAGAGAAAGACGTACCTTTGGAAGCCTTTTCAATCTCTTCTCGAAGACGCTGCATCGCCCTATGCTTCCCTTCGCTATATATGAGTGACATGTTGACGTCGAAGATACCTAATAGCGAGTATGCCTTGTCTTCCTGGCGAAAAGTCTCACGACTTGCTGCCCACGATAATCGCTCAGCGACGCTGAAGTCAGACAATGGGCTCCCTCGAAGGGCACTGGCTGGAATGCCTGTTATCTCGCAGATCTGTCGTTCTAGGGAGGCCTTATTGCCTAGTAGCTCCCCCTCTTTGCAGAAGAAGTCGACTGATGCCGGCGCAATAAGCTCTTGTAAAGTCCAGCCTCGTCTGAACCATGCGCTTTTCCGAAATGTCGATTCCCAGTCCTCGTTAGACCCATCAGCCGAATAACTTTGAGGCCGTGAAACATCTCGCAGATAAACGTAGCACTTGGTCGCATCCCGGTACCAGCGAAACATCGAGTTGATGGCCTCTGCGAGCTCAGTGCTATTCGACTTATCGATACAGCAGGTGTCCACCCAAAAGTATTGCAAGCCGTCACGCTTCGCTTGCTCTCCGCAGAACTGTATCTTGCCGTAACCAGCCATTTTCTTGTAGTTGCCATTCTTCAGGTCTGCCAAAGTAACCTCCTCCGGTCCCCATCTGTGCGAAAGAATAGCGTACTTGGGTATATTGCTCTCAAAGAACTCGGTCAGGCTGAAATCGCCCCTGTTGTTGTACTGCAGCAGACGCATTATTCGACTAGGTTCGAGGATCGCGGGAGGGAGGGTTCACGGTAGTAGTTGAGCTGTCGATTTGACATAGGTACGAAGGGTGAAGACATTATGTCGGGTTGAGGCTGGCACTCAGCTGGGCGGCAGCCTCGCGGCAATAGCATCATCGTACAACACTGGAAGCGCGCAAGACCGGCCCAGTCACTCAGGCTCACCGGCGAAGTCAATCTCGATTGACAATAACGTAAGTTATTCTTGTTGCTGAGAGGGAAGCTAAAGAAATCTAGGATTCGAACGCTAGAATAAGAAATCTGGACCCAGCAACCCCCTCGATCATCCATCCATTGACAATTTCTAGCCTTAGGTCTTAGGCTGATATTTATTAAGTAAGCTGCGGCAAAACTACGGCGAAGTCGAAATTACCAAAGCTTTGCGGGAGGTGCGGGGTCAGTCCCTTCTAGCCGAGAATCGTCAGTTCTGTCGATCAGAAGTACCGAAACGCGTAGAGGCGCTGCAGCTGTTTGTGCGCCACACCAGCCACAAAGCTTATGAAAGTCTCGGACCAAAAAAATACTGATCTGAGGCTCAGATAAGAAATTTTAAGATGTGCAGGAGATAATAAGAGTTTGCTAATATAGCTGTGGTAGAGGGCTCGTACTAAAGCCTAAATGGAGTCTTCTTATAAATCAGGCGAAAAAGCGACTATGCAAATACAACATTTTCTTCGAAAGGTGTCAAATTGCTAATAAATAACGGCGTAATGTTACTGATCTTTTATTTCTGTAGACTCATAAGCTAGTGTAGAGTTGAGAATGCGTAAAGTCAAAGTACCTTATGTTTTTCTCGGCACGTAGGGTTTCTGTTGGTTGGGCAATCCTGGTCTCTGAGTAAAGTGTATTATAGCACGTGCCCACGGGTATATAGTCCCGTGGAGGAACCCAGTTCCAGTCAATCAAGCATGCTGCTATCACTTGTTCTTCCAATCCTCAACTGTTTCTCGGCACGCAGGGAGGGACGTTAGTCTCAAGAGTCACCTTTCGGCTTTGCTCGACTTATGGTCGCGCTCACTACAATAAGTGCATTAAAATATCAGATGATCTCCTTCATGATGAATACACACGCCCCCTATTATTCCAAGCAGAGTCTATTCCAAAATAGATTTTTGCAGAGGTTAACTAGCATTTAATATGTAAGCACCTAGAACGGACGCGTATAAGATAGACTACTGTATTACTCCCAAACGAAGACACGTGAACCTCCATAAGGTCAAGCACCAAAGCTGACCGCGCACTGGTAAGAGGCCACGTTAACAGAGGCGCCATCATCAAACAGAAAGTCCTGTATTGGACCAAAGGAATATTGGGTGCCATCAGTACCCGTAGCAGTGCAAATCACCAACTCAAGGAGGGTATTGGCGTCGAACATATCTCCAGTGAAAGTCAGGAATTGTTTAAGGCTAGCTCTGTCAAGACTTAGCCCATCCGCGTCAACGAATTCGAAGGCGTCTCCGGGGAACATCGCGGCGATGGCCGTGGCAGGTGCTGGTTCGTTTGCTACAAGTAGGTCAGCGAAGTGATCATGGTTTGGCTTGACAGACTTACCGCCGGCGGCCACTGGTGCGCCGGAAGACTGATAATCGCAATCGGTATATAGTGGAACGACGAACTCCACAGCTTGTTGAGTGCCAAGGGCACTTCTTCCTTGGTCCTGGACTACGATCGAGACGTGAGGAACGTCGCAGGCCTCTATACAACTGTAGATAGTGGTAAGGAGCGCCAATGGCGCATAGCTAAACTTCATGCTAGAGGTGAATTGAGAAAGGTTCTTGATGAGTCTAATGGATATGTTGTAGTGCGAAGAGATAAGGGTAGACGAGTGTTGTGGAGTACAGTTTCGATATGGATGTAAACAATGTATATGGTCCGATAGTGATCCCGTTTTGGTGCCTGCTTAGGGAAGTGCCGATATGTGAGATGACCTCATAGTGCAGCACGGTTGCATCCGTTTTTAGAATTACGAGAGGCAGTGCAACTCCCAATCCAGAGTCACCATTCTCATTGCTTAATTTACTGGCAAATCTTAGGACCGTAAGAAGGGGTCCGATACAATGGCAACGGAGAGCCTAACTTGACTCTAGCAGGGAGCCAAAGTCGGTCACCCAAAAGACGAAGAAGGGGGAGGGGAGCCGAAACTGGCTTTCAGATGCTTCGAGCATAGGGATCCCGTTTTGGTGCTTGCTTGTATTCTTGATTATCGTTGGTGGACCTAGCATATGTAAAATTAGCATATCGCAAAGCCGTTGGGGAGGGAGGGGGGAGGGGACGTGCGATGAGAGAAAATAGATTTGGACAAACAAAAGTTACGAAAATTGCAGATTCTATTTTTGGGTCCGGTCTAAAGGTCACGGCCTCGATTTCAATGGAATTATGTTTTGTTTTCCTAGTGCTGTCTTCTCAGATAAGTATCAAAGGAAGCTTCCTGCCTGATTGAAAAATACTTCATCGGCTCATCTCATCTCTACCATTTCATACTCTCACAAGGATATCCAACGATCTCATTCTCCATCTACAAATTTCATCGTTCTAAATCACATCCAAAAACAAAATGCACTACCAACTTCCCACTACCCTCATCATCCTCCTGAGCTCTACCCTCACAACCAGCTTCCCTCTCCTCACACCCCGCCAATCCATCCAAGATATCGCAGACGCCCAAAACGCCTGGCGCGCCGATACATCCATGGTCTCGCAATTCCTCTCCGTGGCGCCCTCGCTCACCGGAACCGCGCTGACGTCCGCCGCCTCCACCGCTCTAGATGCGGAGAACAATGAACTCCTCCATAAAATGGTCCTAGACGCCACCTTCCTCGCCACAGATACTAGCGTCCAGGACGCAAACGACATCCTAGTGACGCAACACAAGTTCCAGGATGTGGTCGATGGATTGACGAATTTGAAGGAGAATGGAGAGGGCATGACGCCTGCGGATGTGAAGGTGGAGGTGGGTAAGATCAATGCGGGGAGGTGCGGGAGTGTCTTGCCTGCTATCGATTCTTATTTTAGGGCTGCGGCGGGGGTGCTAGATAATGGGGGGACTTTGCTTGCTACCAGGCCGAATAACTGTTAGCAAATTCTATAATGAAGTCGTTGGGATGGATGATGGGGATGAGGGGTAAAGGGGTAGAATAGAAAGTGGATTGCTATCTTAGACTTTTGCAATTTGGTACTGTGCACAAAAGTTTCCATTGTTCTCATGTCGGAAACAGTAATTTATACTCCTCAGACTTCTCCAAACCTTTAGTAACCTTCTCCTCCCGAGCTCCGCATTTCCTGATATAATCCTGAGACGCAATCAAACTCTCCTTCCATAACCTTGAGTGACTTGATATGTTTTCTAGTCGAGCAGAGGATCTCTTCAAGATCCGTTAGTGTGCTGCCCATCCACAAGTTCTCAGTTTCGACGAACCTTCAACATCCTAACTAGATTTTTCAATACGCTTTGAGACCTTCTTATCCTCCAAGGCCCACTGCTGAAGGACTTTCTTCATTGATTCACACTCATTAAAATCAGAAAGCCCGTTTCGATACAACGTAAGTGTCTGACCGCGCCTTCTCTCCTCCACCTTAACAAATTGTGCGATGAGTTTGCGTGTCTGTGGTGTCATATTCTCCGTGATATCCGCAAGTAACTTGGCACTCTCATCTTCGAGCTTTATAAGGTCTGAGAGGTGTCCTGTATTGCGTAAGGAGCGCTCCCAAAGCTTTGTACAACCCAGGGAAGCAGCATCCAACCATCCAGATTCGTTGTCGATATGACTCTTTAACGAATGCTCCCTAAACTTGGAGCGTGTCTTCCGTTTCGATTGGGCCTTGGATTCATCACCAGAAGTCTTCGCATCGTGGGGTGAGTTGACCCAGCTATCGGGTAGAGTGGTGTCCTTGTCCACCTTGACGCGCTTGTGTGATATGGCTTGGTCATCGACTTCGTCATCGGCGGTTTTGAACGAGCGCTTGGAGGAGTTTGATGGCCTCTTGGTAGATGCGACCTCGATGATATCATCGTCAGTGTCGTGTGAACTGGTACTGGTGTCCTCCGGCGAAGGTATTGGTCTGTAGAGGCCATCACGGGTGAACCGCTCAAATTCATCTTCAGAATCGATGCCAGTCAAATCGATGATAGTCGCTTGAACACATTTCAGTTAGCTTAATCTCTTGAATGCGGCGAGCGTAACTCACCATTTTCTTTGCCTGGTTGAAATTGAACTCTCTTCCCAGATTTTCCTTTGCGCTTCTGTCTGTTTGCCTCGTGGTTGGTGCGCTGGGAGGAGGCATCCTTAGCGGTATCAGAACTTGGTGGATTCGATGGTAAGTCCTTTTGAGGGTCTTGATCTGAATGAGCCATGGGAACGTCTGGAAAACTGTTAGAGAATACACGGAAGGTGACGAAAGGGAATTGCACCTGATAGCTCTCCTGAACCTGGGAGAGATTTCGCGGCTGGCGTGATAATTGGAAGACCCTCCACTCTGACGTCTTCAGATGGGCGTTCGGCAGTCGATTGGCCTTGGGAGGAACTTTCTGTCGGCTCTTTCGAAACTTCTCCCTCCGGTAGGTTCGTTGTAAGGCCTTCCGTAGTAGATTGACCATTGGGGAGACTTTCCGAAGCTAGCGTGCCTTCAAGAGCTTTCTCCGCTTGTTGGTTTGTTGTGGCGCCTTCCGCAGTTTGTTTACCTCCGGCTTGGCCTTGCGTCGTTGGTTGATCTTCGGAGGGACTTCCCACGTTTGGCAGATTATTGGGAACTTCTCCCTCTGGTAGGTCCTTTGCAGGGTCTTCCGTCGATTGCCTATTCTGAGACAAACTCTCCGGATTGGGCTGGTCTTGGGAGTGGTTTTCCAAAGCTGGCGGAATTTTGGAGTGGACTTCTCCGGACGGCGGGTCCACTGTGCTGCATGGCGAAGTTTGCTGGTTTCCAGAGAGACTCTCGGGGACTGGGGATTCCCCTGGTGCAATTGCAGATATTGCCTTTGCCGATTGGGAAGTTTTCGAACTTGCTTTGGACTTGCGGGGAGGCATTTTGTAAGTTTGGTCGAACAAATATGGATGGTGATGAAGGCGGTAGTAAATATGGTGATATGAAGATGTAATGATGAAGATAATGAGGTGAAGGGTGAGGATGAAGTGATAACGATGGCGATGTTATGTTGCGGTGCTAGTAAGGCAGTGCACTACACTACGTGATGTAATGGTGATGCGGTGGCGTGGCGTTGATACGGTAGTGAAGATAGTGACGAAGATGGCGATGTAATAATATGTTGAAATGCGGATTTTGATGGCTTTGCGATAAATGTTTGGTGATGAAGTGGTGAGAGTCTTGATGCGATTTTCTACTGGTGATGTATCGTGGACAAGAGTGATGAAGCCGGTGATGCTTTGATGTTGTTTTACGAGAGAGTAAATGAAGTCCGTGGCAGCCTTATGAATGAGACTGAGGATAATGGTGTGAAATGTGATGAAGATTGCAATGAATTCAATCACTGACATGGCGATATATAGAATACTGAATTTGAGTCACACTGCTGGGTATACCGCGGGCGGAGCTGTCTGTATAAATAAGGGCTCGGGTTATGCTATTGCCGAGTTAGTAGCATGGGTAACGGATCTATTATTATGCTTAGTCTATCTTTCGGCGAGAGTCACCAGCTAGCTGAAGTAGACGAGGGAAGATCAAGGCAGATTCTCAGCATCCCTACTACTTGGCATAATCACAAGCACACGGGAAGGGATCCAGGCAGATTCTCAACATCCTTACTACTTTGCATGAGAATCATGACCGATTGAAGCAGACGAGAAGAGATCGAGGCAGATTCTCAGCATCCCTACTGCTCGGCATGAAAAAGACCAGCCCCTTGGTGTATGCATTCCATTGTAGCTTCGTCATCGTGTAACAGGCAATAGATCCAGACCAGCCTGTCCATGATCTACCGCAGCTGTCTGCGTAACATACGTCAAACCGCCAGGGTGAGGCATGAAGCTCAGCCCCTAATTGGCATAATATAAACCATCCTTCCGCCGGCGTAATGAAAGTCAAGGCGATATCACATGTTGAATATAGCTTCCAACGGGCTTCAGCTGACGACCCACATAATCTGGCAATTCTTAGCCGATCTTGACGACGTCCGAACCGCCGTTATATGCTGAAGGAAATTTCCAGCAGGATTCAGCATGTGTAATCTGAGCAGTCAACCCAACTCAAAATTTTCATCGCCATGGGTCATCCAATGTATGTGCCAACAATCAGGGCCTGTAACCCCCTCCAGCGAGTAAATGCCGTGTTATGCATCCTCCTCTTCCTCCTGCTGTGCCCTGTGTCTTGAAGTGTTCATGCTCTTCCACGAAAACGACTGCGCCGCGGTCTTTCATGTGTGTCAACCATCACAGTTTCGTCCTCACGTCTCAGGTACTGCGCGGGATGATAGTCTTGCGATTCGGTACAGCTTCGCCTCATTACGCATGATCGCATCTCAGCTACGTCCCCACAATATGATGGCTGGCATGTAGTCCAAGTTTGCACACTCTTGTCGCAATCTCCAGATTAACGGCTGAGCCATCCACCACGTTGTAGAAAACCCCGACGGTCGCGCTACCCGGGCAAATATTGGCCGGGCAGTCTGTCCATGCTTTGACGCGAGAATTGAGATGTCATAACTTTGATTGGAGTTCGGTAGGGAGGTCCCGGAAGGGGTGGAACGTAGGGCCATCTGCGGTCATTGTTCCATATGGAACTGAATTGGTCAGTACTGCAAACGGATGAACAATCTCGAAAAGTTAGGTATCGATGTGGTGATGGAGGTGAGAGGTGTCTGTTTGTTGTTATTATTGTAGCGATGTTAAACGAATGCGCGCTTGCACAAATTTAGTAAGGCCTTCGCTGGAATAAAGTACCTCCGATCCGAGAAAAGCGTTGCCCTTACACCCCTACCCATGTACGGCTTAGGGCCGCAAATCGAAATCGACCTTTTGCGATATGCAACAAAAAAGCCTTCTCGAAAGTCACATGACAGAGTGTGGGGAGCCGAAGCTCGGTTAACATGCGGCTCTGAAAGCTCAAGCCAAGGAAACTTAAATCTGTCGTCTACTCCTTATGTTATGTTTGTTTATTGATCATCTTTTGCGTTGGTCTTCAACGAATATCGATCAAAAAACATTCGATGCTACATCTTGACTTATTGCGAATCGCGATTGATTGTTTTGCATCAACGATCATTCGTGGTTCGTTCTACACACTCATGAGTGTCTGGACGTGTACATTTCGTCAACTTCGGTACTGCTTCTTTCGATATTTCGTTAACGGAGTCTGCGATTTCATTCTCCCTCTCTTCCAAGAGGTACCAGAGTTTGTCTATCGCCTTGATTTGTAATGCGCCTCGCTCTTGACTTGCAAGTACGATGGGCTGAACATGTTCATACTGCGGCTCCACATGTGGGCTCGAGAAAGCATCAGTCACTCATTGTTAGGCAAGGCTCCTCCATTCTGCCAATTGGGTAGATCCCTGACCATGTGGTCACATCAGCTAGTGTTTCCCCTGAAGGCTGAGAAGGCTCAACGCATGACACCTGAGCCGCTTCCATACCACAAGCTTCCACGATCAAAGGAGCACCATCAGGCTACCACCTGTCTGAAAACTGTGGACCTCATCCTCTCCTGCACCTGATGAGGGGGCCTACTGTGGGTAGAGGGTGAGGGAGCCTTACGACTGCGCCATTCATGCGTCGACTGAGCATTTGCAATGTGCCACCGCTTGTCTGGATCGCATGATGGTCAGGTTTCCTTCCTGCTGGCGCAGAAGGCGAAACTTCTTCTGTAGGCACATTCTGGGCGCAATCAGGCGGTGTCGTTCATGCGCAGCATCGTGGGGTCTGCACCTGCTTGAAGCTAAGCGCCATGGTTCTTCCTACTATCTGATACATGGTGACGAAGCTGTGGCCGTGAGAGCATGTGGATGGAGATAAACTCATGCGTGAAACAGCAACGCCTGTCAGAATCGCATAACCAACATCATTCCTGTTGCCTGATAAAGGGAAAGGGATCACCATCCTCCTACCTTTCCGGGTGGCGGGACTCGCATCACACTACCTAGGATAGTTACATTATGCGGGTTATCGGCTAGACCCTGTGGGAAGTTCTTTTCGCGCTGATCGTGGCCTTACCTTCACTATGCCGACTTGGCGGATGGCTCGCATTATGCGGATCATGGGCTGAGCTCTCTCAACTCTTATCCTAGCGGCTCGGTATGCATTATGCAAAGTGATAGGATGCTGAGATTCTGCCTTGCGATACCCCTCACATCTGCTTCAGCTGCTTGGTATCCACTATGCCGAGTGGTGGGCTGAGCGCTGTTACGAATCAAATTTTCATGCCGGACAGACACAAGGCAGATTCAGCGGTGGAGCCGTGTCAAGATAGAGGCGAGGGTCGTGCCTTGGAGAGATATACAGAGGAACACATCTTCTGGTTTTCATTCCTGAGCGTCCCCAACCTTTCCTCAAGAAACATACCATCCATCTATCACGAATATCAATTATTTGTCATGAGCGAAGAAGGGCAACTCTGCCGCATCAGCATGCCGACTTCGTTGGACGGAAAGGCAGCATCGTCCGCTAAGAATGGGGAAGGACTTTGCTATCGTGTGAGTCTCTCTTACTTATTTGACACCTCAAGTTCTTCGTTCAACTGACCATTCTTGGCAGGATATTGAAATACAAGTCGCACGGGGTCTGAATCGGGAGCCAGAGATTCGACTTAATTTGAAAACAGAATTTGACAACGGAGAGTATAACTCACGGAATAGGTTAGATCCAACCACATATACAACAACGAAATGTTAACTAACTACTTTGCTCACAGACCAAACGACTTAGCTTTCCAGATCTTCAACCCAATCGGGATGGTGCTTGGTATGGCTGTGTTGGACAGAGCGTTCAAGGACTTCCACACTCTCGATGAAATATTCCATTTCGAACCAACATTGAACGATGACGCCCAGATCTTAGAATGGGCCAATCCTATGCGAACTCTGCCAACTGCTTTTAGCGACGTTCTCAACCACCTCAAACAACAGTTGGTCCTGCCAACCTTGGAAAGTCCATCCCAAGGCCCACCGGCTTCGGAGGACAACTCAACAATTCCGACTTTTCGTCCTTTCGCAGCTCCCCTCTCTCCGTGTCTAACCCCGTCCGTCTTAATCGAGGAGGGATCCGAAGCGCTAGGTCTCAGCAGGGGCATACATGAAGATATCAAGCAAGGACGCTACGAATGCCTCATCTGCAACAAATACATCAGGCCGGTTTCGTATATATGGTCTTGTCAGATTTGCTGTTGCGTGCTGCATCTCTCCTGTATTAAGAAGTGGCTGGAAGTCAAGCTTTCGTCGGAAGAGCTGGACACGATGGAAGACTGGCACTGTCCTGCATGCACGGATCAAATTGAACCGCCACGGAGCTATAATTGTTGGTGCGGCAAGCAGGTAGAGCCACATCCACTGCTCGGACTGCCCCCCCATTCTTGCGGTCAAGCTTGTTCTCGGGTTTCGGTAGGGTTAGATTCACCAGGGAAGTCGTGTTGCGATCGCCCTTGCGAGTTCATCTGCCATGCTGGCCCTTGCCCACCCTGCGGGTACAAAGAGCCTCTCCAGGGTATTTCAGACCAATGGTCAGAAGACAAGTCTCGAAATCCAAGATCCAAACGGACGTTTGGGGAAATGGATGAGTCCATCATCAGTCGTCCGAACGATATTAGTAAGATTCACACCTCTATGTCACATCCACTCCACTAACGATTAGTAGGTTCAGCAGTTATTATCGCAGATGATGATGATAATAAGCCTCCGCTTAAGAAGCACAAGGTGGCGGTGATCAACGCCTCATTGACACGACCAAAGCAGAACTAACAGACGCATGTCGGGCGTACAAGCGCACACTTGAAGCTGGGATGGTTGACGATCGCTCGATGAAGTCTTGCAATCAGCTTCGACGATGACGCAACTATTTGGCGGATGCTCGATGACACATTTTGGATTGTGAGATAGAGCCAGCAAGCGATCAGCTTCGACGATGACGCAACTATTTGGCGGATGCTCGATGACACATTTTGGATTGTGAGATAGAGCCAGCAAGCGGCCTCCACGGCGCCGCTGTTGGCTATTCACGTCCTGATCACGGAGAATAAAGGAGCAATGGCGAAAGTGAAGCAGTAATTCGATCACGTGTGTAAAGGTGAGATATTGTATGATCAGTCGACGGTGTTATTTGGATAGGTATTCTTCACTGCAAATACGGTACAAAAATTTGATGGAAACTCGAAGGTACATATCAGATAACAGCCCAATACAGGTACAGCAAAATGACTGAAGTTTCTGGATTATGTTAGGGTTGGGGCGAGAGGTAGAAGTCTGTCAAACTCAATCCCTGCTTTATGTCTTGCGTGGTTTGAAGTTCAATTAGTGATGCTATTCTATGCTAACTATTTTGCAGACCCTCTGGGCCAGCCCATGAGAATGTAGAGGACTGCAGTTGCTATAAAGATAAATCATTCCAACACAAACAACTAGACAAAGAAACGTTTGAAATGCCAATGTAAGTGACAAGGAGAGTGCCTCTGCAGCCGAGCTCAACTAACGAAAACAGTAGGAGACAATCTTACGACTGTACATTCTTCTCCAACTTGTCAAACTTGTTTGATAAAGCGGTCAGGTAGCCCGCTAGTTTTGTTGTTGCCTCCTCAAGAGCATCGACCTTGGCGACTTTCGTCTCAATAGAGGCCATCCTCCCTTCCAACTTGGCAAGTATAGAATCCAAGGAATTTCCACTTGTAGTTGAAGGCTGGAAACTGCTAAGTTTTCGCTCCAGATTGGCCATTTGATCCTGGAGTGATTTGATCTCTGAATTCGCCGATGGTAAACTCACTGCTGTCCAACCTGATACCGAGCTCCCTGCTCCTGAATTCACCGCGTCTACCTTTTTCTTCATCTCCTTCGATATGATGTAGGTTTCTGGCTCGACATCCCATGGCGCAGTGATCCCCTTATCTTTGCAGTATCTTCGAATATAGCCTTCTTCGGACTTCTGTCCAACTATACGCAACAGCGCTGTCTTGTTCACGACCGTAATTCCATCTGCCATCTCAATGCAACATAGAACTTCGGGACATACAGGCTTGGTCCTCGCTCTCAAGTCCGACCTCTGGCGCTTTCCAACAACGCAAAATATGAATTTCCTGAAATCTTTTCTGTCGGCCTTCGACCACACTTTCACTGGTCGTCCCTGTTCATCCGTTTCGCCCATTAACTTTATGTTCGGCGTCGCGAAGTACTTCTGCAACTCAACTACATCAATATCGTCGCGGAATTCGAAGGTTGGGTCCTCGGGATTAGTACATGGAAGCTCCACGCAGCAGAGAGACCCTGCAACATCATCCTTCGTCCTCTGTCGACCAGCAATAATCCGCTCCCCTGTTGGGAGGAGATGGGTTACCCAGGGAAATTTTATGTTTCCAAACTTTCCTCCTTTCTCTGCGGCAGCTTGTGCTACAGCTGCTTGTTCTGCAACTGCTTGCTCTGCAGCTGCTTGTGCTGCGGCAGCTTGTTCTGCGGCAGCTTGTTCTGCAGCTGCTTGCTCTGCAGCTGCTTGTGCTGCGGCAACTTGTGCTGCGGCGGCTTGCTCTGCCTCCTTTGCTCGGATATGAGCTAAGCGTTCTTCTTCAGTTGGGATAGTCACGATCCAGTGCTCAGGAAAGTGGTGCTTCTGATTGAGTTTCTTTAACTGGTCGTTCAGCCCAACAATTTTTGATATCGCTTCTTGATCCAGAGGCTGGCCTTCAGGTGTGTTCAGAATACGGTCACGGTAAGGCTTGACCGAGTTGAATTGTACGGCGTACATTTTATAGTCGATAGTTCCTAGGTCCGGTTTGTTTCCATTTTTCTCGTTTTGCTCCCTGATCTTCTTGTTTATATCCTCAAGCACACGCATCGGTCGACTATCAACGGGATCGTCACAAAGTCGCCCTAACTCTGGTATAGCTTGCTGGTATAGCTCTTGGACGAAATTCGATGGCCATGGTATTTCAGCCTCGTCAACAACCATTTCGTCTCCGAGTTCCTCTTCGCCGTCCCAATTTCTGACTTCTCTAATATCGCCTTTGTCAACACCTAGTTTCCCGGCCGCCTTCAAAACCCCTAAATTCGAGATAAATCAGCGTTTTACAAAGACGAAAGGTAATTCTCACTTACTTTCGTATGCGGTTTTTGTTCTTTTCCCTTTGACATGATCGGCATGGATCAAAGTGCCGAGCGCTCTAAATGCATCCAGGATCTCCTTCTGCTCTACCTCCGGGGTGTCATATTTATCCTGGACGCCTAGGATGTTTCGGTAGTCGGTCGACTTCCACTTCAACACCCTTTGTACAGCATCAATTTGCTCTTCGGTGGGTTCTTTTTTCTCTTCATCCTCTTCATCCTCTTCGCTGTCGTTGCCTTCCGGTGGTGGATCGTTCTGTCCGTTTGCTGGGGCATTTTCTGCTAATTCGGCCGCTCGTCTGGCTTTCTCGGCCTCAACCCTGCCATCATCAACCGCTGGAGTCGCCCCTGGGGTCACTACGCCATGCTGATTTTCGGTTGTTCTTTGGTTTTTGTTGTTCTTGTCCAGCACATCATTGAAGGTTTGCCCTATTGTCTCCATTTTTTTCGTGTAGATGGGACTGCGTTCAAACGGTGTAGTTTCGTTGAAGATACTATCAATTGAAGAATTGTTCATTCAAGGAATTGGAAAGTTTGGAATGCAGGTTCTGATTTGCCTGTGGAGGAAATAGATGGGTTTATATGAATGGCTTTGGAGCCATTGTAAGACCCCTATTGTTTTGCGGAGTCGATTTTGGCGTCTTACGTTTCACTGGGGCCATAGTAGGCCCCCGGCGGCGGCCAGACAATGGCTTCTTGAGGGGGACATCTTCGGCTCCTCGCAAGGGTGAGAGTGTTTGGGTCTACATTACGGGGGCTCGAATCGGTCCCTCACAAGCGCCATCTTTGGCTCCCTGTTCTAATCATAGAACCTTTTCGCCTCAGGCTAGCCCCTCCCACAATAGATATGAACCTGACATCCTCCATTTGGCCAACCCAGAGATTTCTCTGGGTTTCGCTTTCGCGTCATAGCTATGCGTTTCTCTACTCATATCCTCATCGTTTCCTCACTCAGCCTGTGCCTGGCACACAACAAAACGGGCCATTTCTGGAACACCACTACAGCCCAACCGAGCTCTACCTCCTCTGGCTTCGTCTCAACAACGGATAGTTCATCCCTTGAACTAGTGGCCACCATCCGAATCCAAATTGGCAACCTATCCGGCTCTGGCGTTATTAACCTCAATAGCGTTGCCCTCGCATCCGAACCTGTCGAGTTGGGCGACCCGCTCATCCCACCTTCTAATGCGAGCGGTCTTTCCAATCAGACGGAGATTGCATTCACTTCATGCCCTGACGCCTCTCTACCCGACGCAACTGCGGCCCCTCCTTACCAAAACTCATCAGCTTTGAACTTCAGCATAACAGGAGGATACGCAATTCCTCGACCCTCTGCGGCCCCAATACCAACGACCTCTCCGACAGATCTGGGACTCTTCACTGGATCGGGAGTCCAAAGCCGCAGGCTACCAGCTATGCCGACCTTTTTATCTGCTATTCTTGTTTGGTTGCTTTAAACTATCTCTTTGGGCCTGATGTGGAAATCGCTACATTTCCTTCCTTTCGTTTGCTTGCCTTAGAATCACCTGCTGGCTGTGCCGGCTGTAATAGCTACACATTTTCGTAGTGATATGCCTGCTGAAAATTGATTCTGTAATAGAGCATAAAGCTAATACAAAACGAGTAACTTAGCCAAAATTCAACTCTATTCTCTCCTTAGAGACATGCCAATTCGTAATAATATTCTAACTTATAAGTTAACTTAGCACTGGCTTTAATCAATCCACATTCACAATGCTGATGCTCTATTCACTAGGCAGACTTCGCCACGTAACGAATAAGTAACGTCCATCCCTGCGTAGCGGAAAAAAGTTGAGGATTAGAAGAAGAAGTGATATCTGTTCAAAACTAGGAGACCGAAACTATATATACAGAGGGGTAACTCATTACAGGGTCTAAGCCTGTTAAGCATGGAGGTGTAACGTCACATGACCAACAGTTTTCCGCTACGCAGGGATGGACGTTATTATGCTTTTGCTACAAAAATGTCTTTCGGGTCAATTCTCTTTGATAGGGTATCGCATTCAGAAGGGGAGGAATCTCAATTGATAGTTAAGAGGTGATAAAAATGTGGTGCAGGTTGAATCCTTATTCCTCTCTTTCCTAACTTATTGCCTCTATAGACCCGACTCCTTCCTGTTGTCGTCGCTGTCTAACTAGCGACTGACAACTGGGATTGAGGGGTTGCCAAGTGTGGGGCCAGAATCAATGTTTCCTTCGACACCTCCAGCTTGCAAGAACAGATTGCAACCACAACTGAATCTATGTAACATGGCAATGGCAGTGGAAAAAGCTAGAAGCTGGATTCGGGTCCTGAATGAATGCGATAATGATAGATTCCCGTATTATCTTGGAAGGGCTTGGATCTAATCCAGTTTCACCATTGTGAATTCTTTCGGGAAGGACTCTAGCTCTGTCGATAGCAAGCAGGGAGCGAGCGAACTGTATGTACAATCCTATGTCCATATATGCAAACCTCTGAACGCACAGGCCCACCTCCTAGATGGATTTTGAGGACATAATGTGAATGCCCACTGGATTTACAGACTTTCCACTTTGCAGCCTTTTGCCACCTTTAGACAACAACGTGACCTCCCAGCTCACCATGCGGATATACACCTTTGATGACTCGAGCAGGGTTCCCACAGGCGACAGTGTAAGGCGGTACATCCTGTACGAACCGAATTAGCATCCTTTCAGTACAGAAAGTAACTGGACAATATAGGAAAACCTCAATGTACCCTGGTAACAACCGAGCCTGCTCCTACAGTGCTACCCTGACCAATGCGTCGGCCTGGGAGAATGGTAACGCCGCCAGCAATCCAGCAATCTGGATCAATGGTGACCTTCGCACCTATACTCGGGCCCTTAGAACCCAATCGTTCAAAGCCAGCGGGCGGTGAGGTAGTATAAATGCTGACATTAGGTCCGATATTGCACCTATCGCCAATCTTGACCTCACAAGCATCAAGAATAATGCAGCCACTTCCAATTTCAACATCTTGGCCGATGGTGATATTGTACCCATAATCACAAGTGAAGGGGCACTTGATAACGACATTATCACCAACTCTGCTCAACGGTAACACTGATGACGCTTCCGTCGAAGAGAAGACATGTTTATGAGTTTCAAATATATCGCGGAAGAGACGTGCACGCTCCTGGGGTGATACGCCGTTGCTGGGGTTTGTACTGTTATTGAAACGCCAGCAAGTTTTATCGCACCGTTCTCGCTCGAGCACAAGCTCTCGATCGAAAGGGAAATAAGGGCGACCTGCAAGCATTTCGCCTTTCTGTGAGCGCTGCCAGCTTCTGGGGGTGAGGCTGGACAGTGCTAACCGTGCGATGGCTTGAGGAGTGGGATATGAAGGCTCTGGGGAAGTCTGCAGGGTAGATAGACGGGCCTGATTAATCGATTGGGCTGATTGAGGCGTACCAACCGCGAAGTCTTGTCTAGGTTCTTGCCAAGAGAGCTCGTGGTATGGCCTAGCATGCTCATTTGCATCCAGGAGCCGTTGGTGAAGGCGTGCGTGGTCCGAAGGTGCCGGCAATTGATGAGCAGGTGAGATTGCAGGCCGATGATAGTTCGCAGAGCTGTTCATCTGCGGACTCGGCGTACTCAAATCACTAGCCGAACTGTTTGCTACGCCTAGTAGACTTACATGTTGTGGACCAACATGCAAAAGCTCGCGCCCATAATCATGGTCTTCCTGCGGTCCTACACCGGAAAACTCATGTGGCGCTTGGGCGTAACCTGCGGACTTAGTCTCGCTCTCTACCACTGGGACTCGCCAGCGCAGTAGTTGGGGACCTATGCATATTCGACCTCCTCTTAAACAGTTGTTACCTAGAAGGCTTGTTAGTAAAAACGATAGACCAGATGCTCTGGAGAAATTTACATTCGGGTCGTTTCTCATCACACTTCGTCTTTCGCCGCCTACAAGTCATGCATCCGGTCCTAGTTCGATTCTTACACGGTCTCTTTCGCTGATCCGACTGATCGATCTTCTCTGGTCCGTCAGGCCCATATGTAGGAGTTTGCTTGGTACTGGAGTATAATTGCGTTGATGAAGGAGATTGTTTGTTCCAATTGGGAGCACCTGATATGCTCTGACTTATCGTAGTGGAAATAGTCAAAGTCTCTGGTTCTGGAGGAGACATTCTGGGCCATTCATAAGATGTTTCGTCAACAGCATCTAGTATGACCATAGCGCGTTGCTCCGTCCTGTTGATAGCAGTAAATTGAGACATGGGGAGTGCTGCGGCCGTATCCACCACGCCCTGCTCTTCAGTTATCATCTTGATGGCACAGTGTCCCGTCTCGTGCAGGAATACATGAGTGGTCCTCACACGTTGTTGAAGGGTCCCCAAACTTCAATCTCTCCAACGCTGCCCATGCCGCCAGCAAGTAGGGAATGGAAGTTATATCGCTTCGAAAAAAAGCCTCATTGGCCTAGCGTTGGTCTAGGGAAATTGGCCGCTTTTACTGTGGGGTAAGCGGGCTCCTGACCTTCTGGGAAAATATCGGCAAATCCTGCCTCACTCAAATTAATATCTCCATATCATCAATTGCAATGCGACTTTTCAAGACTCTGTAAGTTAGTACTAGTGGTAGATAGACACTTATGACATAAGTTACCATCGAAGTTCTTTAATCTTGAAATACTCCTGATTAGATCCAGTCATCATTCAAGGAGCGCAACTAGCATTAAACTCTTGAACATAGACTAACGTCCATCCCTGCGTGCCGAGAATCAGTTGGATATCAAGAAGAAGTGATAGCAGCATGCTTAATTGTAGAAGCTGGCTGTCCAGGTGTTCTTATATAGACAAGAGACCGTAGCTGCCTAGTAGGCAGCCACGGGTAACCTGGGATCCAACAGAATCCCTGCGTGCCGAGAAAAGTCATAGGTACTTTGAATTTAAGTATTTCAAACTCCACCCCAGCTTATGAATTTATAAAAATAAAATGTTAATAGCATTACACAGTTATTTATTAGCAATTTGACCCTATCCAAAGAAAATTTTGTATTCGCATCGTCGCCCTTTCGCTTGATTTATGAGAAGCCTCCATTTAGGCTTTAGTACGAGTCCTCTACCATAGCTATGCTAGCGAGCTCTTATAATCCCTTATACACATTAAAAGATCTTATTTGAGCTTCAGATCGATTTTTTTTTTATCCGAGACCCTCATAAGCTTTGTGGCTGCTGTGGCGCGCAAACAGCTGCAGGACCGCTACGCGGTTCGGTACTTCTGATCGACGGAACTAACGATGCTCGGCTAGACTGACCCCGCGCCTCCCACGAAAGCTTTGGTAATTTCGCCGTAGTTTCGCCGTAATTTCGCTGATATAATCAACAGGCAAGCTTGTCGCGAGGCTGCCGGCCAGCTGAGTGCGCCAGCCTCAACCCGACATGAAGCCTTCCTCTTCGCATCTATGCCAACTCGACGGCTCAACTACTATCGAGAGTCCTCCCCTTTACGATCCTCGAATCTAGTCGAATAATGCGTCTGCTGCAGTACGACAACGGGGGCGGTATCAGCCTAACGGAGTTCCTTGAAGGCGACATACCCAACAAGTATGCTATACTTTCGCACAGATGGGGAGCAGAGGAGGTCACTTTCAAGGATCTGACAGATGGCACAAGTAAAGACAAGACTGGCTACGGCAAGATGCAGTTCTGCGGGGAACAGGCAAAGCGTGATGGCCTGCGATACTTTTGGGTAGATACCTGCTGTATCGATAAGTCCAATGCTGTCGAGCTTCAGGAAGCCATCAACTCGATGTTTCGCTGCTACCGGGATGCGACAAAGTGCTACGTTTATCTGCCAGATGTTTCGCGACCTCGAACCGATCCGGCAGATGGGTCTAACGAGGACTGGGTATCGATATTTCGAAAAAGTGAATGGTTCAGACGAGGCTGGACTCTGCAAGAGCTTATTGCACCGGCATCAGTCGACTTCTTCTGCAAAGAGGGGGACCTTCTAGGTAATAAGGCCTCCTTAGAGCGACACATCTGCGAGGTAACAGGCATTCCAGCCAAGGCTCTTCGAGGGAGCCCTTTGTCTGACTTCAGCGTTGCTGAGCGATTCTCGTGGGCGGCAAGTCGTGTGACTTATCGCCAGGAAGACATTGTATTCTCGCTGTTAGGCATTTTTGACGTCAATATGCCGATCATCTACGGCGAAGGAAAGGATAAGGCGATAAATCGACTTCGAGAGGAGATTGATAAGGCTTCAAAAGGTAAGTCTTGCTCTTTGTCATAAGCACATTTTACGAACACATTGACTACTGCGAAGCTGCTGACTAGACCAGGTTTCAAACGCAAGGACTTCTCGGTCACCTTCAGCCTCTCTGATGTTACCGACGTCGAACACTTCGTGGCAAGGAAGACGGAGCTCGCGAAGATACACAAGGCACTTAGTGGCGACGGCTCCCGGTGTACCGTTGTTCTTCATGGTCTAGGTGGAATTGGTAAAACACAACTTGCTGTTGCATATGCGAAGCGGCACAAGGACGACTACTCGGGAATATTCTGGCTGAATATCAAGGACGAGGATTCTCTGAAGCAGAGCTTTCTTAAGGTTGCCAAGCAGATATCACGAGAGCACCCCTCAGCTCTTCGGATTAGCAACGTGGAGACATTTGAAAACCTCGACAAGGTGGTGGATGCTGTCAAGGCGTGGTTGAGTCTGCCTTATAACACACGATGGTTGATGATCTACGACAATTACGACAGCCCTAAACTGTCTGGCAAGACTGATCCCGCGGCTGTAGATATCCGGAAATACCTCCCCGAATCATATCAAGGGTCAATCATCATCACGACGCGGTCATCGCAAGTCAAGAATGGTCATGTTATCCATGTTCGCAAGCTCGAGAAAGTGCGTGATAGCCTCGAGATTTTGTCAAACGCATCGAAGCGGAAAGGAGTAGCAGATGGTAAGGATCTTCATGTATTTCTATCGTAGCACTAATCTTAGTTGTAGATCCCGATGCTATTAGGCTCGCTGAAGAATTAGACGGACTTCCTCTTGCACTCGCTACTGCCGGAGCATATCTGGATCAAGTGGCAGTGAGTCTTCCGGACTATTTACGTCTGTACCAGCAGTCTTGGGTGCAACTCCAAGAATCGAGTCCGGAACTGGAATCATACGAGGACCGAACACTTTACTCTACTTGGCAAATATCGTTCGATTACGTCAAACAGCAAAATGACCTTTCAGCTAAGCTTTTGCGCTTCTGGGCGTACTTTGATAGCCAGGATCTCTGGTTGGAGCTTCTCCAGCACAGTGACTCGACCGACCCCAACTGGGTAAGAGCACTGACGAAAGACGAAGTAAGCTTCCATCAAGCAGCACGGATATTGAGTACCCATGGGTTAGTAGAGGTACATACGTCTTCGCAAGATTTGATCGAGTCACAAGGGTACAGCATTCATAGGTGCGTTCACTCGTGGACAATTCATGTCTTGAACCAAGCCTGGGATTATGATCTCGCTCGACTAGCTGTGAAGTTTATTGGAGCACATGTGCCGGGAGAACTGGCTGTTAAGCCGTGGCTGATACAGCGACGGCTTCTCCAACATGCAACTAGGTGTTCATACATGGTTCGAAACAACTTAGTCTCTGATCATGATATCACATGGGAATGTCATAAATTAGGCCTCCTCTATATTCACCAGGGCAAGCTGGTTGAGGCCGAGCGGATGTATCAGCTGGCGCTAAAAGGCTATGAGAAGGCATGGAGTCCGGATCACCCGTCGACGCTCCTGGCAGTCAATGACTTAGGGAACCTCTACCGGGACCAAGGCAAGCTCACTGAGGCCGAGCGGATGTTCCAGCGAGCGCTGCTAGGATACGAGAATGCGCTCGGTCCGGAGCACACATCGACGCTTGCCACGATCAATTACCTAGGGGTTCTTTACGCGACTCAAGACAAGCTCGCTGAGGCTGAGCAAATGTATCAGCGGGCGTTGCTTAGGAGCGAGAAGGCGCTTGGTATGGAGCACACGTCGACACTCCTGGCAGTTAATAACTTAGGGAACCTTTACCGGGACCAAGGCAAGCTCGCCGAGGCCGAGCAGATGGTCCAGCGAGCGCTGCTAGGGTACGAGAAGGCGCTCGGTCCGGAGCACACATCGACGCTTTCTATAGTGAATAACCTAGCAATCCTTTACGCCAACCAGGGCAAGCTTATTAAGGCTGAGCAGATGTACCAGCGGGCGCTGCAAGGTAAGGAGAAGGCATGGGGTCCAGAGCACACGTCGACGCTCGACACGGTTAATAACCTAGGGGCTTTTTACGTAAACCAAGGCAAGCTCGCCGAGGCCGAGCGGATGTTTCAGCGGGCGCGACAAGGCTATGAGAAGGCATGGGGTCAGGACCACACATCGACGCTCATCACGATTAATAACCTAGGGGCTCTTTATAAAACTCAGGGCAAGCTTACTGAGGCTGAGCAGATGTACCAGCGGGCGCTGCAAGGCAAGGAGAAGGCATGGGGTCCAGAGCACACGTCGACGCTCGACACGGTTAATAACCTGGCAGCCCTCTACGCCGACCAAGGCAAGCTAGTCGAGGCCGAGCAGATGTACCAGCGGGCGTTGCAAGGCTATGAGAAGGCATGGGGTCAGGACCACACATCGACGCTCGTCACGATTAATAACCTAGGGGCTCTTTATAAAACTCAGGGCAAGCTTACTGAGGCTGAGCAGATGTACCAGCGGGCGCTGCAAGGCAAGGAGAAAGCATGGGGTCCGGACCACACGTCGACGCTCGACACAGTCAACAACCTGGCGAACCTGTACTCTGACCAAGGCAAGCTAGTCGAGGCCGAGCAGATGTACCAGCGGACGTTGCAAGGCTACCAGGAGGCAATCGGTCCAGATGATATCATCACTTACGTCCCAGCACTAAACACCATTTGGGGTCTCGGCTGTCTCTTTGAACTTCAAGCCGATATTACGAAGGCCAGGACTATGTTTGCCAAAGCAATATGTGGGTACGAGCAAGTTTTCGGACCTGAACATACTAAATCCAAGACTTTGCAAGACAGACTACATGTTTTAGATGCCATGATTGAGAAGGAGGGTCCAGTAGAAATAGAAGAGCATGCGGAGGACGTGCCAACAGAACCGGCGCCTGGTATTAACAAGCCTCCCTCAACATCAAAACGGCACAAGCTGTTTCGAAAGCTTGGCCTGAGGTCCCGTACTTGACCAGTGGTACTACAGTGACCGCCTTGTGTATAATAAGTCCTTTCTGCATATATATTATAAATGATTTCCTAAGTCATGTTCTTGCGAACAAGTAACTTAGATAGCATATCTCGTCTGGATAATCCACGCCCTCAAAGCTGCCTTGTTCTTACCTAACACCTATTCTATTCTAGACTTAGACTCTGTGAGTTCCATTCTTTATCTTCCCATTTGTTCCGTCTTCTGCTCTCGCCAGATCGCGACGTTCTGTTCGTATGTATGTGTGTCCCCATACATGCACGCTGTGCACCGCCATTTCGAAGAGATATAGCAAGGAATCTGCACTAGTGAAGCCAGTTGCTTCTGTCAATCAGGGAAGTCGTCTTCTGAAATCTGTGCCTGTCGACGGGAGCTATACAGTTCTGCGGAAAGCGTGGGGATATCGCTGCTCGGAGGGGAACTTGGGCGCAGAGAGTTTTCAGGATGGCGGGGAGTTACGGACGTCGACAACGTTCGCAACGTTGCGTGCTCCTGTTATCAGCATCTGAGTCAACGAGCTTGATGAAGTTGTGACTGTAGAGGCTAGGGGTCTGCCATTAAAGTACACTGAGCTCTCACTAGTAAGGGCTGTGTGAACAAGACATTGCGTTAAATGCTATTGCTAGCTTGGTATTGTTGCTGAGAATGAATGATTATATAAGCGGGATTACGGCGGAGTTACCAAAGCTTGGCGAGAGGTGCGGGGTCAGTCCCTTGTAGCCGAGAATCGTTAGTTGCGTCGATCAGAAGTACCGAACCGCGTGGCGGTCCTGCAGCTGTTTGCGCGCCACAGCAGCCACAAAGCTTATGAGGGTCTCGGACGAAAAAGTCCAAATCTAATGCTTAGATAAGGGCTTTTAAGATATATAAAGGATAGTAAGAGCTAGCTAGAAAAGCTGTGGTAGAGGACTCGTAAAAGAATATGAATAGAGGCTTCTTTTAAGTCAAGCGAAATTGCGACAACGCAAACATAAAATTTTCTTTAGAAGTAGTTAAATTACTAATAAATAGGTGTATAATGCTACTGATTTTTTATTTTTATAGACTCATAAGCTGGTGGAGAGCTTGAGATAATCGAAGTTAAAGTACCTTATGTTTTTCTCGGCACGCAGGGTTTCAGTTGAGGATTAGAAGAAGAAGTGATAGCAGAATGCTTAATTGACTGGAACTGGGTTCCTCCACGGGATTATATACCCGTGGGCACGTGACTAAAATACACTTTACTCAGAGACCCGGATTGCCCAACCAACAGTTTCTCGGCACGTAGGGAGGGACGTTAAGTTAGCTTTACACCAACACAATTGATGCGGAGTGCCCTAACTCGTACTATCCGTCCTAACCAACCTAGTCAGCTATAAGTTATGGATTCTGTCAACATTTCCACACTTGGTTTCCCAATGGAGGCGTCAGCCGAAAGCCCACCCTCAAATGATTCCTCAGTTCTCACACCTTTTCATCCACAAAGTCAGTTTCATGGTCTTCCCCTCTGGATCTCCGCCCTACAGTGAGCTGCGTTGGGGTCTCCTCGGGCTTGATAAGATCCACAGCCTCCGCATCTTCAATGGTGACCGATTTAAAATATTCAGACCGACACCTAAATGGAGGTCTGTCATCTTTCACTTGCGCAGTCGTCTGCGACGAAACCCTGGTGCCTCGTGTCAGCATTAAGGTGAAACCAACGGTCTTTTTTTTGCACGAGTCCCCTTTCCCTCTTTTCGATGTTATAGTGAACCCAAATATCATTCTTATCGATTGTGTTTAGAAGCGACGGGTGATTGATGTTTCAAGTTTGAGAGAGGATTAGGCGATCACTAGTGTATGCCTCGGAAATTCTGAGATACGCGTCGGCATAGTTTTATAACATTATACGGAGGGAGAGGGGCTCCCTGGCATGCTCCCTAGAGAGGCATTTAAGCGAGAAATTGATGAGATACTATATTTAGGGGGGCCTAAACAGGCTCCAAGGAGCCAATTCCAGGGAAGATAGAGGGATCAAAGTTCGTCCCCTTGACATTCATTTATACAAGTGCGTATTTGCTCAGAAGTTGCATTTTGAAAGCACGCAGGAAATATGGATAAGAACCGTACTGAAGGAGTAGCCTCGGCGGTGGTGGACTCGTTCAGTCAACAAGAAGATGAAGAATTTTCTATTGACGCTTTATTGAAGAATTTAGAGGTATTTCAGAGGAGGCAACAGCTAGAGACGCTCGAAAGGATCATTATGGAGAATTCATGGCTGGAACACCACATCGCTCGGCACCGGGAAAGCTTATCCCGCGCGACGAAGGTTCTACAAGATGTCTACAAGGCGGTGGCGCTTATCCAGAACGCACTTGAAAGGTGCCGCCGGGAGGAATCAGAGGCTGATCGAGCTTGGCTTGCGTTCTGGGGAATACGCCGCGGAGGTCACCAGGCAAGCTGGATCTAAATCGTAGCTTAACTGATTCCCCATCTTGTGATGTGTGATGTGGCTTGACCTGACAGCGGCGCCGTTACTTCTTTAATTTAAATCATCCACTCTGTCTTTGACCTTTATAACCAGAAACTTGCTGTCTAAGTTATTAACTTTATAAATATCCTGCAAGCACCTGCAGCCCCCACCATCCCGAAAGCACTCCTTCGACATTATGCTATCTCAATTTGGCCAACTCAACCTCCTCCTTCAGCTTCGTTACCAGACCGTCCACAGCTTTTCTGGAGTCTTTCGACCAAGCCACAAGCTTCTCGTTGTAGACTTTTACCTCTTCAAAGAACCTGTTTTCACGGTTAGATATTGTCTCAGAATAAGGCAGGGGTATTACCTCGTCTTATCTTCGGCCCTGTAACCATCTGTTAGCCGAATATCTCGCAGATTTCTGTTCGGGATGAGGACTTACTCGTTCCGGAGATTCTGCATGAGTTCTTCAAACCCATCAAGTTTGTCCTCGAGCCGGGCGATTCTGTCCTCAAAACCGCTACACCTGTCCTCGAGCCTGGCGAGCCTAGCCTCAAGGCTTGCAGCGGCTCGCCCCGAGCCTTGCTCGCCTGTACGGCGTTCAATTACAGTATCTTGCAATTGAACAGCGGACTGTCCTTGTAGCAGCTGATCGACCGGGACCGCTTCTTCCAGGGCGGCTAGGGTGAGTGCGGTGTCTTCTTCTGACCAAGTACAACCCTCTAAGAGATTGGATGAGACAACTGAACTTGAGGGGGGATTAAAGGGAGCTTGATGAATAGGAAAGTAGGGCATAATATTACAGGATTCAGGGTATGAGAAGTCTCCTACATAACTAGGATTCAACTGGGGTGTTTGAATGGCCTGTGGGTTGGTGTAGGGTGGTGTGGCTTGATATGTCGTCCGGTACTCCATAGTGATGCTTTAGTAAATGCCTGTATCCGCTCAGCGGAGTCTGTCCGATTCTGCTTGACCTCTTAAGTAATCTGTACCTGCCTTCTGCAGCTACCAAACGCATATCAATAGGTATCGGTGTGCATTCTAGTGGCTTAGACAAGACCCCAATGACGTCTTTATGTTTCATCCCCCTGGTCGTGGGGTTGGGGACAGTGGTCAATAGAATCCTTCATCACTATAGTTCGGAGTTCGCGGCAGTCAACAGGTCTATTTGCGGTATGTTAAAAGTAAACCCTAGTCTCTTACAAATCAAGGGCCTGATCCTCGATCCTTGATCTGTCCTGCTCTCCTCCATGGTCTGATTCCGACAGTTGGTGGGTTGCACCAGGATCAGCTGAGCCGTTCAGAGTTAGAGCCGCAAGTCGATCGCTATTGCAGCGCATACTGACTTGGTCTTCGAAATTTTCCATTCTCTCGGCCTTCCCCTTCCCGAGCCAACCCTTCGCTTCTTGATTTGCCTGGCTTAGCGCTTCCCCGCTGGTCGATATTTCATTATGGGCGTCCTCCGCAAGTGGCCGTAGACGCCACCATAAGTTCTTGTGCGCAATAAGCCTCGAGAGGCAATCTATATCGCGGCACAACTTTTTGTTGATACTCATCTCGAGATAGAGCAATTGTGCATTAGACATCATAGAATGCCTTAGTAGCAGCAAGGTCCCAAAGTCGAGAGATTATTTACCCTAAGCTCGAGAGGTGGGAGCCACATCTTGCATCAAGGGAGCCGACTTGGGACCTCTCTGGTGGCAGAGACTGCCCCCCTGTCTTGGGAGCCACATCTTGTACCAAGGGGAGCCAAAATAGCACCCCATTACACCCACATCGATGCTGCTAGTGGCTATAGGAAATGAGCTATTGTGATCAATCTCAAAGTAAGTTATTAGGAAACAAATTTTAGGACGCTTCGAAAGGTGATATTTTGTGAGACTAAAGTTATCCAAGGCAAGCCTTTTAGCCTGCGCCTGTTTATTTCAGATGTGGTCCAAGCGCACGGGTGGCGTAGAATGCTGCATGGAAGGGGTTGGCGCTGGGAGCCCCTGTCAGACGGTGGGCTGATCGGTCGGGCCACTGGGTGGGCGAAGCGCCATCACGGCGTGGCGTCAGCCCTGCAGTGTGGTGTGGAGAAGATACTTTTCTGCAGTGAGATGCTATACTCGTAACGAATTCTGGACGTGGAGGAGATCTTCACGAGTCAACATACATCAAAGGGGCGCAAGATAAGTTTCAGGATAATTTTGGAACCTTTAAAAGGATCTCGTTGAGGAATAGGTCAGAGCAGGCATGACAGACATCACGATTGCTCGAAGTCTATTTAACCAGGACCTCCTCCATTCCGTCCGTCCAGCCAAACGACCGGCTACAGACTAACAGAAGAGAACTAAACACACGCGCCACACATTACGAATCCATCCTCAGATAGAAATCAAATAGAAGACATGGCCCCTCAGCAACGCGCGAACACCAGTGTCCCACAGCAGAATGCTGCCAAGGTAAGTCTCGATTTCATGCTTCCCAATTTGTTCCGTCTAACATTTCCAGGCACTTTCCATTGACACGAGATTCACGGTATCACCTCCCAATTCTCGCGGCGGAGTTAAGCTCCAACCTCCATCCACGATGTTCCCTCCCGATACTCGCGGCGATGCTGCGCTCCAACCTCCATCCTCCGACCCAGATTTCGATGCCATGAATGGGCAGCTCCTCACTGCATGCAAGGCGATCGAGGCTACACGAACGAAAATATGGAGCAAGAGGGCTGTCGCGGAGCAGGAACGGACACTCCGACTCCAATGTTCCGATGCATACAAACGCCTGCATACCCAGTATGGGAAGACGCTTCAGGATCTCCGCGACGCGTCATCCAATGGTGTCTTATTGCAGCGGCAGCTTGATGAGGCCCGCGGAGCCATCTCCACTTACGAGTCGACTATTAAGGATTATGAGGGACGCCTCAGCAACCAAGCCAATTCGGTTCAGATGGCAGAGCACGACGCCGCAAGAGCAAAGCAGCTCGAATCTACAGTCAGGCAGCTTGAGGAAGAGAAGGCCATCATGGCCGAAAAGCTGGACAGCGCACAAGAATATCGGGCGGGGTTTTCCATTGCTACTAATCGTCTCGGCGCTGCTGAACAGAAGATTGGCGAGCTTGAGAAGGAAAAGGAGGGCATGGTGCAGGCCCACCAATTTGCAGTAGCAACTGCCGCTGATCGACTCAGTGCTGCTGAGCAGAAGATTGGCGAACTTGAGAAGGAAAAGGAGGGCATGGTGCAGGCCCACCAATTTGCAGTAGCGACTGCTGCTGTTCGCATCAGTGCTGCTGAGAGGAAGGTTGATGAGCTTGAGCAAAAGTGCGGCTCGGCTGACCATGTCCAAACACCAACTACTGGAAAGAGACAGAAGCCTGACGAGGTCCCTCACAATGACGGACCAACTACGAGGGGTCGCAAGCGTAGAACAATTGTGCCAGGTGGGGGAGATTCGATTACGGTACTTGTATAAAGGAAGTGGGTGACAAAAACCAGCCTTTGTGAACATGATGTGGATTTGGTGATTTTCTCTTTGGTGGATGCCTTGCAGGATTCGTATATGTGCACTCGGTTATATAGTTTATCATTTTGGCGTTGAAGGGTACTGAATTACTTTGTCTTCTACTCCCTCTCAGCGAACGGTTCGCCAAAGTGTCTTCTCAATACATAACGATTGAAAAAATTCGGGCTCACGGGCACGAAAATCTCGTAATGCACATATTCTGTTTGCTTATACAAGATATACAACTCAGAAACGGGTCGCATCTCTATTCGTAACGACGCTAATTGGATGTTCGCTTTTATTTTTGCTTCCTTCGATCCTTCTCTGGGGCACCAACAATATTTGGACGCTCAATGTAGCAAAACACCTCGTCAGTCCATCTTATAGCAGAATAAATCTGCACGTCATAAATTGCGCGTGTCAACTATAATTGTCATTTTGTACTGCCATTAATTTGCCAGAGACGGTGAAGAATTGGTGATTTTTGATGGTGGGGTGATCGGTCGCTGCATTTACCTTTCTACAATGCTCCCATAGGCGGATATGCCATCAAGTGAGGGGATTGACTTCCTCGCTTACTTTCGTACCAATACGTACAGTATCATTGGACGTGCATTGTGATTCCAAAAAGGTGGGTCTGGGGTAGTTATCAAAAGCGGGAATCCTAAATTGGACCCCTGTTGATCATCCGATTCTAAGTTTAGGAGGAGCCGGAGCCGGTCCCCCACCCTCCATGTAGAGTCAACTGTCCCATTCCTGGTAAGGCGAGTGGGCTATAAGTGGTATCAACCTGCACTCCCCCTCCCAGACAACTTGCCGAACTCACACCAGAATAGCCATGAACAAATTTAGGAAGCCGAAAATCCGTCTCATGCTCCCGGAGTCAGAGTCTGACAAACCACCCAAGCCCACCGCCATCGACATCGAGATTGCTCGCAACAAAGGGACATCCGTAGCAATTGAGGCGACAAATGAAAGCCTGCAAGCATCCAAAAGCGATCCAACTCCGAGTCTTTCAGAGATGATTGAGCAGAAGACAAGGGAAAATGGTCGGCTCACGGAAGAGCTAGCCCACCTACATAGAAAGCAGGGGCCATACACGTATCTCATGGAAAAAGTGACTTTGGCAATGAAGGACCTTGAACAAGCGGTAATCGAATACTATAGGCTTGAGGGCATAATCGAACAACAAAGGGTTAATAGCCGAGGCGAAGCAGGATGTAGTTTGGGTTGGTGACTGTTGGCTGGTAGAAAGTGTGATCACGCAACTGGGCAAATCAATAGAAATGTTTACGTTGATATTTGAGCGCGAATCAAGGAAAGACAAGTTTGAAATTGAATTCCAAGGAATTAAAACTGTGCCTATATTTGAAGGTGATGAAAAGGGAATAAAGCAAGGTAAAAGAACCGCAATGTGTTAGCATACCAGATGCAGCGGCGTCTAGGCGTCAGAAATCTTCGGGCGCGAGCAAGAACAATCTAGACATCTCCCACTTCCTTCCCCATCTTACGTTGAACCATGCGTCTCAGAAGCCCTTTGTGCCCCCGAGGTGAATATGGCCGGTATTCCAGCTCCTTGACATGAACTGTCCTGTCATGCATCCGCTGAACGGCACCACGAACGTTGTCACAAGTTTCGTCGTTCGCACACACTATATTCAAAGTTTCAGCACTAATTCGAGTACAGGGTCAGAAGCTTGACTTACAGGAAATGACGGCACTGCCCCTTTGACCTTCAATTTCAAATTCGATGAGCCCTTCGGCGTTCATTTCTGCATAAGTCGCTTGAATACGTGTCCCTAGGGACTTAGTGGTTCCAGGCTCCGTCGTGCTATCGAGGTAATTGCCGAGAACGAAAAGCTGGATGTGGAGTATCTGCGATAGTAGTTAGTATCAATACCTAGCAAGGCAAAAGCAGACCAACCTGATTGGTATCTCTTCGGAGAAGTTCCATCATCATGTCAGCGACCCAGGCAGCGTGTACTTTTTGGCTGGTTGTTAGCAGGCGTCTTTCGAGAGAGTTGTGAGCACTTACTTTCAGAGTCCAGCTCCCAGAAGAGGGCAATCCTTCGATTTGTTACTCCGCTACTCTGGTACCGCTCCAAGAGCTGCGTGACGTACGGCAACTGACCTGCTATTCCCATACCCGTGGCAAACAAGAGGACAGTGTCGTACGATTCAAGGTCCAGCTCCTTTCCGTATGGACCCTCGACTATGGCCCGCATTCCAGACCGTAGATCGACGTCATTGCTAGCGTGGTGGAAGAGATCCCGGGTGAATCCCTTCCTCTTCTCAACGATAAGAACAATAACATCTCCCTCGGCATCCCGATACCACCAGGCCACAAAGAAGGGATGTGACTGCACGAACGAGGTATGGCTTGCGCCGGGGATGCAGAGGTACACGTATTGGCCGGCTTGGGGCTTCCATGGTTTCGACGGCCGAATGTGCACGTGGACAGCGTCTGACAGTGGTGTATCCCTCAGACTGGTCTTGTACGTTATGGTTTGTACCGTAACTCGACTCAGGGGTGCTCTGTGCCTGACGTTACGGTAGAGGATTTGCCAGAGACGGAGGCTTGCGGTAAATATGTGGACGCAAATGGCCGCGAGTAAATATACTGTGGGCGAAGCTAAGAGCTTTTTCGATGGACTGTGGAGATATATTACGGCTATCAGCATAGCAGCAAGGACCAAGTGAAGCTTTTGAAATATCTCATATAGGTGTCGACGTACTGAAGCGACTGAAGAGAGGAGCAAGGCCCCTATCACAGCACCAGCCTAGAAAAATATCGCGTTAGCTGTCGCTCACTTGTGAGGCATCCAGGTCGACTTACCGCCAGCGTTGCAATCCCAGACGTAGTATGCAGATCGAGCTTCTGGGACGCTGCGCCCGCTGCCGTGTGCACCAGACCCTCAACTATGACAACTATTCCCAGCCACTCGTGTATACGCGCATAGGCTCCGAGCGAAAGTCCACACCAGCTGGCAACCATGTTCATATGTTCCCCCAACGCTAATGGTACGAGGTTAATTGTGCATATCACGCCAGAGCGTTTCACCAGGGTGGCAACGTCTTTCACCTCGAGAGTGAAGCAAATAACATTCCCAACCACGAAAGCAACAATCAAACCCGCATCAAATAGCGTCGCCTTTTCCGAACCTCTCACATATCGGTGGACCTGCGGGTGGTATTTTCGCTTGAGACAAGACGCGGCGTAACTGAGAGCTATTCTGATCATCAGCAAGATGCGATGGGAAAGGAAGAGCAAGGCAATGAGGCCGCCCAGGGCTACAGCATACCACTGTGTGAGGTCCATGATGAGGAAGAGTTTGGCAATCAGGATCTGCGAGCTGACTTCTGTGCTCTATATTAGATGCACACGAAACAAGTCCCAGCGAGTATGTGCTATTTTGGGTGCATCTAAAAAAAAAGCCTAGGGAGCCGGAACTGGCTCCTTGGGTCCTAGCCAAGGCAGATGAGTACTTCCAAGGCCGGGATCAGGCACTGATATAGAATTTCGACCTCGTCAGCGTAGAGAATGAGAGCTTCTTCGACGATCCGACTCACTATCATGGCTCCTCAGGCAATCAGACAACGTTCGCTCAAAGAGCGGAATACGCAACGGCGGAAGAGAAGACGAACAGTGGAATGCAAAATCGCGGAAATAGCAGAGCTCTGCGACTTCGACGTATCGTTAATCATGCGTAATCGCGAGTCGGGAGAGCATTATACCTTCAGATCCAGTGATTCATGGCGGCCGAATATGGAAGACATTGTGAGTCCCTACAATTCTTGTATTACATCACCTCCTCTAACGATTGCCAGCTTGCGGATCCCAAATCTCAGAACAAGCTTCCTAGGGATATTGAGAAGCTCAACAAGAAGAAGGAGAGGAAAAGATCGAAGAGACCGAGGAGACGCGCGTCATCTGAAGAATTGCTCTCCAAAGACCAGGCGTTGAATGAAGATGAGTCCAATGGACGGGTAACGAGAGCTGTGTCGTTCCTGACAGAACCACCATCGTTTGATGCGACTGCCCTTAGAAAGGCGTGTGTGAATTAGATGTTGAAGAGTGGGATGAATTGTGTAATTTAGTTATGTTTCGGTGGCTGCGTCATTGAAGCACAGGCCAAGCTCTGGTGATAAATTCACGTGATAGCTTCGGCATTGTTGGAACTTTCGGAGCTCAGGTAACCTGCAATTCCCGGAGACGGCCGGGAACTCAAAATAATCGAAATCATGTGATATGCTACTAGTGCCATTCAGGGTTAATGCGTCCAGGCGTGGAAAGTTCTTCACTTCACAAACATGCAATTACTAACTTAAAGCATCAAATCATGCTAGATGCGTGATCGAGCAAAGGCATGGAGAACTCATTCCAAGTCTGCGAGGCTTTCATCTAATGCCTATCATCAAGTTCATGTTATGCACTGCAGCACCTAAGTGGGTCAAGTAGTGGTGGAGTAGTTGCCAGGGAAGTGTATATTTCAATGTCTACGAGTTATCCGTCTACCCAATCCTCACAATGCCTCCTACATCTTCTTCTCCAGCGTTGGCTTATTCAGGAAATTCACCGCAGGTGGTGATTTCTTTAGTATGGGAGAGAGCCTCCTGAAGGGGTGTCTTCTCGAACACAGTCCGTTGTCCGGCAATTCCACGCGTCCAGTCATAGAACTTTCGCCAGATAGTTCAGCAGCCGTGCAATTTGGAGGGGGTCCTTCCGGCTTAGAGCTGGTATTTATCGGAGTTGACTCCTCCCGTATGGGAGAGAGATCCCGTGAGCTGTGTCTTGTCCAGTGGGGTGTATTGTCGGGGAGTCGTACTTCAGTAGCGGTGTAACTTGGCGGCGGTCCTTCCAAGCCGGCACTGGAGTTGTAGTGGTGATGGTGGTGGATTTCGTACAAGTTGACTTGACACGGTAAGATCAGCAACAACTCATTGACGGCCTCTGCACATGTTGGTCGTGAGCAGATACCGGGTTCAGGAGCCTGTCCTGGTACGAGCGGGTGGAGCTTGCGGTACCTTGATGAGCGATGTTTTCCACAGAGGGAGCAGATGTGCTCTGGGGTCCGTTGACTGATGGAACTGGGAGGGGCTGTAAAATGACGGGAGCTTCGACAAGGTCGTCGTTCGCGGTCCATTCTGAATGTGATATTTCCAGTGAACTCACGATTGTGGATTCGTGAGGCAATGCACGCAGATTTAACACCGTTGTCACGAGCATAATCCAATCTAAGTTAGGGAGCTAGATTGGGCTCCCCTTGCATGCCAACTGGGGCTCCTGTCAAAGGGGTCTCATTGTGGCTTTCACGTTTCTTAAAATAGATAGGAACCTAACAGAAGCATCCGATTCCACGGGAGCCGACTCTGATCCCCCCTTCAGTCTGCGTTATATCACTCCGTGTATCCCTTACCATAACGCAAGCACAACATCTTCAGTCCGCAGCAGGCTTCTTCCATCATGAAGCGCTGCGATCATACCCATTGGCTCAGCTTTGGCACATATGGCAACGACACGTGCCTTCTGGAATCCGACAGGCTTCAGACTCTCACTCATCAAATCCAAGATCCGGACACGCAACAGCCCAGGCTTTTCGTTTTAATTGGTAATGGGTCCAAGTCACAGGCTCTCCGAGAACTATTCGGAATAAAAAAGCGTAGGAAATTCAGAAGCAAACGAGATGCCGGCGAAATACACCTTCACCTTGACCCGTCCACCATCTTCCACAGCAGGCCGATACTCCTCGCAGACAGCGATCTCCCTCAACAGAACCTAAGGGGAGGGGTGCCCGCGGCCGATAAGTGTCACGAAACGATAAGACGAGCCCTTCCACGAGTTGGAGGAGGGCTATCCCACGATGTCCCAGATGGAAGCACCGATAAGATCTATTTCCACCTCCTCTTACCCTTTGCAGATGTGTTTTGCTTCTTCTCCGCTGACGTTGGTGGCTTTAGACAGATCGCGCGCCACCTGGCGGTATGGCTAGAGAAAGTCCAGCCGTCGACGCTGCCGAGAAACACGCGCCCTAGAGTGGTCATCGTGACCGAGAAGATTCCTCCGGGAGCTGAACGAGAAAAGGAGGCCAAAAAGGCCTTTCTCTGGCTGCTGAGAGAGGAAACGACACGTGATCTGTCTGAGCAGATCTCAGATATCCACGTCGTCGCTCTTCTCCCGGATCGCAGAATCTCTCCTAAAGCTCGATATCGACGCCTGAAGGAGCGCCTCTTAAATGAATCAGACGAAGTGCAAAACAGCAGAGAAATTAACCGAACCTTGTTCTCTGTAACGCACTTCGCCGCGCTTTTTAAATACGCTTGCGACCACTTCTCTCAGGCCTCTGAGGAGCCATTCGATTTCATAAAGGCGTCAAGGAAGCAGAATCCTATTGCCAAAGACTTGGCTGAGCATATATCCATCTTCCTTAAGCGCATAAAGTCGGCGAAGGAGCTAACCGAGTTTGCAGCCCCAATCATTGCATCGAGCATCCTCTTGGATAATTATCCTCCAGACACTCATGGTAAGCTGCTGTCACTTCCCAATTCCCCACCCCCAAAGATTAGAGAATCTAACTTATTAGCTAGTGTTTGATCCTGAAAGCGTGTTCCGAACCTTGTACAGGGACGTATTCTACCAAGTAAGCGAGTCTAGAGTTATGGCCTTTGAAGGAACTGGAGATGTGATCCTCCGAAGCGGCTTTATTAGTAGAGTCGAAGACCGGCTGCGGGGATTTTTCGAGCAATCCATCCGCCGTGGCGGGACGTCTTCATTAGAGATCCACAAAGGTAATCTCAAAAGATTTGAGGACCGTTGGCTAAATATCCACAGCAGTAGCACCTGCTTTGCATGTTTACGCCGCAGACCACAGTATGGCTTACCATGCGGACATATTATCTGCGAAAACTGCGTTGTACTATTCGGGGACGACTACGAAGACGACCCGTGGATCTTCAAAATCCACGACTGTTTCCTTTGCGGGGCAGAGATGTCCGAGGAGGTAGTTGTGAGGGTTCATCCTCCCACTGCTGGAGCAGGGGTCCTATGTATCGATGGGGGAGGGACGCGAGGCGTCGAGCCTCTGAAACTTCTGAAGAGAATAGAGGATCGTATTGGGTTGCCGATACGGCCACAAAGGTTTTTTAAGGTTGTCGTCGGGACCAGTTCAGGTATGTGGTATAAAGAAGCCTTGAGAGCTTAGCTAACTTCTTCAAGGTGGTTTGGACGCCGCTGGACTTTTCGTCAAGGGATGGACAGTCGAAGAGTCCTTGCAGAATTTTGAAAGACTTGCAAAACTCGCATTCACAGGATGGAGGGATCTAGGAATTCCTGTCATTTCCTGGCTATTATCATTTCTCTTCGATGGGCGTTATCCCGCAGAACATATCGAGGCCGCTGTTAAAGAGGCATTCGGAGACCATCGTATCTTGGATAACTCATACGCAACTTCAATAGGGGCAAGAGTTGCGCTCCTTGTGGCTACGGTCCGCGAACCATCATGCTATTTATTCACTAACTACAATGGAGTAGGAGCCCGGGACGATGACCAAGGAAACCGCCTTATAAGGCCTGAGGACGGCTACGGTAATGTTAGGCTTTGGGAAATGTAAGAAATCAATCCGTCTTCATCGTTCTCTGCTAACAAAAACGCAGTGCAAGAGCTGCATCTGCAGCACCTGGGTATGAACCATAACCCCCCCTTCAAGCGAATAGCGCTAATCATAGCCACAGGTGTTTCCCTCCGAAGGAAATAGACGGCGTCGGTATTTTCCAAGATGCCGGGCCCCTTGAGAACGATCCGCTCATCTCAGCACTTGAATTGGCGGCAGATATGTGCCCGCAAGTTGAAGAGCCCGATTTCATCGTCTCGCTCGGCACCGGTACGGCTCGTACAACAGAAAGCTCATCAGTGCCTATATCTAGTCGCCTTCGTGTCTGGAAAGATAAAGCCTTCCCCAGGTTATGGCGCCTGTTCTGGGAGAAAATGCGTGACCGACAACTCAAACAGGTCTTCCGAGCGTATCCTAGATACCACCGCCTCGATACAGAGTTTGACGGCCCTGTCCCAAGACTCGACGATATCCAAAGCATACACAGAGCCCACTCAGAAGAGGACCATTCAGTATCGAGAGTCATTGATAGTATAGCGCGGCACGCTATTGCTTCTTTATTCTACTTCCAATTAAACACAAGGCCGGAAAGATACAATGGAGAATCTGTAGGTGTTGGCTCTATCTTCTGCACTATACGTCAGAGCGAAGAGGCCTTTCAACTACTACTCAAGCAGTTATCAAACGCCTCTTTCTACTTGGATGATTGTCCTATTGCCGGGACAGTAGGCGACCCCTCCTTCATCGACGAAGATGGGAACTTTCGAAAACGAGTCGAGATTAGTCTCAGCGACAGGTTCACGATATCCCTCAAGCAAGGGGACCTAGAGCCATGCAATATTAGTGGATCGCCATATTCAATCGAGAGGTTAATCACAGCACAAGAATTCGATGCTCATTTTGGGAGAGCTGATCATGGCAAACGAAAGATTTCGGCAGATGACGATCTGACTATCAGAAAGAGACAGCGCATATGAACCAACTCCTCTGGTCAACTTGATAGAAGTCCTTGTACAGCTGCTGTGAATCGTTGGTGGATTGGGAGTTTCGATAGAGATGTTTATCACAGCACAAGGTTTGAATGGACATAGTCAATCACGAATGATGTCAGACAATGCTGAACTGGCTAGTAAGAGGCAGCGCAAGTTGCCAAATGCCATAGTTTTGCATTGTTGCGGAGCAGTTTGGCAAAAGTAAGAATAGATTTGTTGACTCTGAAATAAAGGACCCTAACGTCCATCCCTACATGCCGAAAAACCCTGCGTACCGAGAAAAACATGTGGTACTTTGACTTCGATCATCTCAAAATCTACACCAGACTTATATAATTACAAAAAGAAATAACGGCAGTATCACCTAGCTATTTAGTAGCATTTTGACTCCTGCCGAAAAGAACTTTTATATTTGCGTTGTCGTAATTTCGCTTGACCTAAAAGAACCCTCTATATGTAACCTATTACGAGTCCTCTACCGTAGCTTTTCTAGCTTGCTCTTATTATCCTTTATATAGTTTGAAAGCCCTCATCTAAGCTTTAGATTTAGCCCTTTTCGTCTGAGACTCTTACAGGCTTTGTAGGTGGTGTGGCACGCAAAGAGCTGCAGGGCCGCTACGCGGTTCAGTACTTCTGATCGACTAAACTAACGATTCTCGGCTAAGCGGGCCCGCATAACCTGCACCTTCTGCAAAGCTTCAGAAGTAGGAAAGTCAGCTTATATAACCACCTCAGCTCGTTCTAGAAGATTCAAGAAGCGACTGATAATTGTCAAAATGCTATAAAGTCTTCAATTCCCCAAGGACCCTCTATGGAGTAGAGAAAAAAGAAAAAGGATATATTATATTAAAAGCCTTCAATACTATCCATTGAGAAGTACCATGCCGCTTTTCATATTGACAAGTGTAGCCCTTGTTGAATCTGAAGAAATGATAATCTCCCTGACGAATGCCCTAAAACCACAATCCTGCCCCATACAGCTTCGCAAGTAGGCCGATAATTAGTAGGTAGCCAAAGATACTTAGCAGTACCTTCAACTAGCCACTCGCCAGATACGTGTAAAATCGGAATGTGTTTACCGTCAGGGGAGAAGGCCACTGACGTGACCGCGCCAGAATGGCCCTCGAGCGTCTGCTGTAGGGCTCTAGTCGCCGCGTCCCAGAGCCGCACCGTCTGGTCCCATGAGCCCGAGACGACCTGCGTGCCGTCGGGAGAGAAGGCTACCGAAGTAACCGAGTGAGTATGGCCCTCGAGCGTCTGCTGTAGGGCTCCAGTCGCCGCGTCCCAGAGCCGCACCGTCTGGTCGTATGAGCCCGAGACGACCTGCGTGCCGTCGGGAGAGAAGGCTACCGAAGTAACCGAGTGAGTATGGCCCTCGAGCGTCTGCTGTAGGGCTCCAGTCGCCGCGTTCCAGAGCCGCACCGTCTCGTCGTCTGAGCCCGAGACGACCTGCGTGCCGTCGGGAGAGAAGGCTACCGACCTGACCGAATCAGAATGGCCCTCGAGCGTCTGCTGCAGGGCTCCAGTCGCCGCGTCCCAGAGCCGCACCGTCTGGTCGTATGAGCCCGAGACGACCTGCGTGCCGTCGGGAGAGAAGGCTACCGAAGTAACCGAGTGAGTATGGCCCTCGAGCGTCTGCTGTAGGGCTCCAGTTACCGCGTCCCAGAGCCGCACCGTCTCGTCGTCTGAGCCCGAGACGACCTGCGTGCCGTCGGGAGAGAAGGCTACCGACCTGACCGAAGCAGAATGGCCCTCGAGCGTCTGCTGCAGGGCTCCAGTCGCCGCGTTCCAGAGCCGCACCGTCTGGTCGTATGAGCCCGAGACGACCTGCGTGCCGTCGGGAGAGAAGGCTACCGAAGTGACCGAGTGAGTATGGCCCTCGAGCGTCTGCTGTAGGGCTCCAGTTACCGCGTCCCAGAGCCGCACCGTCTCGTCGTCTGAGCCCGAGACGACCTGCGTGCCGTCGGGAGAGAAGGCTACCGACCTGACCGAAGCAGAATGGCCCTCGAGCGTCTGCTGCAGGGCTCTAGTCGCCGCGTTCCAGAGCCGCACCGTCTGGTCGTCTGAGCCCGAGACGACCTGCGTGCCGTCGGGAGAGAAGGCTACCGACGTGACCGAATCAGTATGGCCCTCGAGCGTCTGCTGCAGGGCTCCAGTCACCGCGTCCCAGAGCCGCACCGTCTGGTCCCATGAGCCCGAGACGACCTGCGTGCCGTCGGGGGAGAAGGCTACCGAAGTAACCGAGTGAGTATGGCCCTCGAGCGTTTGAAGCATTGCATTCCAATATGCTTCTACTCTAGGCTTTCTCTGGATCCAAGACGGAATATGTTTCTTGAACGTTTCTCGAACAATGCTCTTCTCTGGCGCAAAGACAAGAGCAGAACAATATGCTTGAAGAGGCGCCTGTTCAATAACTGATCGATTGAACACGATAAATCGCCTCGCATCATGTATAAAAGCATGCCCAATAGGACTTTCATCAAACTTATGTAAATCAGTAAAGTCTTCTCTCTAAAGCGTCTTCAAACCCGTAATATGACTTACCTTGATTAAGTTCTCGAGCTTCATCATCATTACAATACCATCGGGCAAGCGTTTCATTAAGCTGAGCGCCTCAAGCCAGAATATATAATTTGATCTTAAAAATTGATAAATAGAGCCACCGTCAATGAGATCAATGATAGTGTATCCTCTATCACAGTCAAGTAGATGGTCGACCCAATAGACACAGGAGTATCGCGCTGCAGTAAGTGGATCTGGGAGTGGTGGCTCGACTGTCTCAATTGGGAACCCAGGTGTGCGCAACCCGTATATGTCGCGTTGAAGTATTCTGGACATAACCTCGAGTGATCTTGAGAACATGGTGTAGATTACACCTGCCTTTCCAGATGGAAACACTCTATCAAATGCCCTATCGAGCAAGAAGTCCTTTGCCGACTGATGGATGAAGTACGCACGATCATGTCGTATGGTAAGGAACGAGCCGCATTTATTCACAATCTTCACGACTTTATCGAGATTGGAAGAGATTTGCGAAGGAAGATCAGAGAGGACTCCTAGTTCGAGGAGTTGGAGTGGGCGGTAGGCAAGCGTTATGGTAGAAAGGACGAGGCGGCAGAACTCAGGATCTTTGCGTTGTGACTGTTCAACTTGACATAGCATTCGATTGTAGAGTGGTTCTAGGTCCTGCGGCATGTCGTCAAGCACATCGAGCACGTCCCAGCTCTCCACGGGCTCAAGCTCCTTTAGTACAAGAGCTGCCCAAAGAAATGTCCCGTTGGCCTTCGCGTATATCTGGTCTCGAACTGTCTTCTGTAGCTCGCTGTCGTCTTCAATAAGTCGCAATTTGGCAACCCTGAAATCGATAAACACCTGAACAGCACGAGAAACATGCTCTTCATTTAGCTCAAGGCTAAGCCTCGTCTGCGTATGATCAAGTCTCAGCCGCACTTCGATGTTGGGTTCGTTGCGGCTTGACACAATCCATTTCACGCGAGTGGATGTTAAGGCAGCTCGATTAATAAACTCCAGAAGCTGGTCAAGGTTTGCTTTGCATTCATCGAGTGCATCGATGATCACATAAATGCTCTTCAAGCTTGGGTCTTGCAGAATGCTAGTGAAGATTTCAGATAATGCAACCCAGGCGTTTGGATCTTCGAAGAGGGCCTTGCCAGCATGGTCGTACTTCTTCCGCACATGCGAGATAAGCAACGGTTGCTGGTCGATGAGCAGGTAGATGAGACTGCGGAGGGCGGCGGACGCATTATTGATACGGTCATCGGTAGCCTGGCAGAAGAAATACGACAACAGAGTGGTTGCCTCTATATCTCTCAGCTTCGTCGAGGGGCTCAGTTCATCAAGGATGCCACTGATAAGCATCGTCTTGCCTTTGCCCGGGTCACCTTTGATCCAGAGTATCCGGCTCTGTTTGTCGTCGCGCCATTGTTGAAAGTCAGGGTGTTCAAGGATCCACCGGTAAGAGTCTCGCAATAGCCCGCCGTTCGTGTCCTCGATCCGCTTCTTGTCCTCGCGGGGATCTGTTATCCGTAGGTCTTGTAAGCAGCTTCGAGTCTGAGGGTCGGGTGGGTTCTGCTCGACTTCTTGCAAAGAGTGATCAGCACATAGCCAAATAAAATGCAGCTTATCATCTGTTCACCTATCAGGAATTTGATTTCCTCCTTGAGCCGTCTAAACGCGTGCTCTTTCCCTTCGCCGTACATAGGGAGCAAATGTATATCAAATATGCCTAATAGGGAGTACGCCTTGTCTTCGGGCCGTGTTGTCTCTCGTTTTTCTGCCCACGACAATCGCTCCTCGACACTGAACTGAGATAGAGGGGCTCCCTCGAGTGCTGAGATCGGAATCCCTGTTACTTCCTGGATCTGACTCCCTAGTATTCTCTTGTCCCCCAGTGGCTCGCGATTGCGAGAGAAGAATTCAACTGAGCGTGGAGCAAGGAGCTCTTGAAGGGTCCAGCCTCGTGTAAACCATTCGCTGTTCCGAAAAGCAGATTCCCTAGGACACTCGGGAGCCGTATCACTTGCTTTCCTCTTCAATGTCGTAACATCCGATAGATAGACATAACATCTGGCCGCATCCCGGTACCAGCGATACATCGAGTTGAGCGCCTCTGCCAGCTCGGCGCTGCTCGATTTGTCGATACAGCATGTATCTACCCAGAAGTATTCCAGGTCGTCACGCCTCGCCTGTTCTCCGCAGAACTGTATCTTGCCATAGCCAGCCTTTTTTATGCCCAGTCCCTTCTGTAGATCTTCAAACGTCGCCTCCTCTGCTCCCCATCTGTGTGAAAGTATAGCATACTTCGGTATCTCGTTTTCCACGAACTCAGTCAGGCTGAAGGCACCTTTGTTATTGTATCGGAGCAGACGTATCATTCGACGAGGTTCGACGGTCGCAGGATGAAGGGTTCTTGATGGTAGTTCAGCCGTTGAGGTGATATAGATGCGAAGAGTGAAAACTTCATATTGGGTTGAGGCTGGCGCACTCAGCTGGGCGGCAGCCTCGCGGCAGTAGCATCGTCGCACAACGCTGGAAGCGCACAAGACCGGTCCAGTCGCTCAGGCTCACCGGCGAAGTCAATCTCGATTAACAGTAGCTTACGTTGTTTTTGTTGCTGAGAGGGAATATGAAGAAATCTGGGACTTGGATGACAGAAAAAGAAACCTGAACCCAGAAAACCCTCAATTATCCATCCATTGACATGTCTGGCCTTAGGTCCTAGGCTGTCATATATTAAGTAAGCTATGGCGAAACTACGGCGAGATCGGGGAAATCGACGAAATTACCGAAGCTTTGCGGGAGGTGAGGGGTCAGTCACTTCTAGCCGAGAATCGTTAGTCCCGTCGATCAGAAGTACCGAAACGCGGGGAAGCCCTACAACCTTTTGCGCGCTATAGCAGCCACAAAGCTGATGGGGGTTTTGGATGAAAAAGTATAGATCTGAAAGCTTAGGAAGAGTTTCTAAGGTATGCAAGGGATAACAAAAGCTCGCCAGTAAAGCTGTGCTAGAGGATTCGTTAAGAAGCCTAAATGGAGGCTTCTTATAGATAAGCCAAAAAGGCAACAATGCAAATATAACATTCTATTCCGATGGTCTTAAATTGCCAAGAAATAGCTATATAATACCTCCGATCTTCTTTTTTTTATGGGATCATAAATTGTTGTGGAGCTGAGAATTCTTAAATTCAAAGTACCTCTCATTTTTCTCGGCACGTCGGGTTTCAGTTGAGGGTTAGAAGAAGAAGTGATAGCAGCATGCTTAATTGACTGGAACTGGGTTCCTCCACGGGATTATATACCCGTGGGCACGTGACTACAATATACTTTACTCAGAGATCAGGATTGCCCAACCAACAGTTTCTCGGCACGCAGGGAGGGACGTTACATGGGACTTCTCAGTAGAAGTGTCTGATGCCTGGAAGGGATGTGTCGTCACGTGGTCTTCAGCTGGCCATCCATGCGGCACTTGCCACGTTTGAAAACCTAATCTGCGCAAACCAGTCCATACGCCATACCACATAACTGATACTTCTGCCACAACCCTGTGTTCACCTCGGAGTTCTTGTACGTGACATGTAATCCGACAATGTCTGCTAGCAGAGAGGCGCCTTTGATTACTTCCCAGCCAACAGACATTTTCCTGCGCTTAGTTGAGAAGGCCGCCCGCGATACCCACGACAAAACGATCTCTGCAAAAGAGCAACTGGTTAAACTTGACTTCACCAGCAGTTGTGAAGATGTGCAAAACGAGTACAAAAGAAGTTATCAGGACAAGGTTGGTGAAGCATACCATTTGCAGCGCTGAAGCTAAAGGTTTTCACAGATCCAGCCAGGTTCCTCTACCGCCGCAATCCTCGATCCAAACAGAATCAAATCATGGTGGCAACCAACTCCGTGGGTTTTGACCGGAGGATCTTTTCGGATACCGGCAGGGTTGTCAGCTGTGGCGATTCCTTTGGTTATACATGGGGATCCTACAATCCAATACTATGACTCTCAGAGGGTGGCATGGTCTGTAGATTGGAACGTAGGATCGGTCATTTATCTGGCTGGCGATTCAAGCTTGATGTCGGATGGTCGCGGGAAGACGTCATTCATACTGTTGATGTTTACAATGGACACTTGATACCTCCCGGCCGACAGCACGTTCATTTGCATCTCAACCCAGAGGTATTGGGCCATGTCGTTTTTTTTCACCCATGAGTTTCGTCCGCCTGATTTCCATACGTATTCGAGAGGTCCACCAGCATCGACATATCCGGTTCCCCAGGCAGTGGCCAGAGCCATGTCAGTGTCGACATGTCCGGTTCCCCAGGCATTGGCAAGAGCCCTGTCAGCATCGACATATCCGGTTCCCCAGGCATTGGCAAGAGCCCTGTCAGCATCGACATGTCCTGCTCCTCAGGCATTGTCGACATATCTAGTTCCTCGAAACTCTGCGATAGCCGGGCTTGCTTGACTTGGCGATCTGCATTGTCGGAATCACTACGTCGCCTCTTTCCCTGATTTCTATCCTTTGATGCGCCTGGACCTCTGGTCATTTCTATGGAAGGGGTTTTGATTGTCAAGCAGGCTATGCCTTTTGCTAGCTCCTGGAGATCCTTGTGTGCTTGTATACTCTCAGTTAGCTCGCTTTGGGTTGCTGCGAGCTCGTCATAACTCCAGCCGAAGGGAATCATGCAAGCGATGAGGATTTCGCTAGCAAATAGATCGAGTTCGTGGGCTCGCTCTTCGAGGTCTGGCAGACACTCTTTCCGATATTGGAGTAGAATTGGTATATCGGCTTCTTTGAGACGATATTGCCAGCTTGAATGTCGATCAGCATATTTCTGTTTGTGAAGGGATTCTTTAACTTACAGTGCATTCACATCCGGTCCAATTTGGAGAAGTGACCCTGGCGAGCCCTGCTGAAGAAGGAGCCTGTAGTTCTTGCTCTTCCTCTTCAAGGCCGTTATAGCTTTCTCATCCATGCGAAGTGATGCAGCTATCTTCGAGAGTGCTTCGCTCTGCCGTCTCCAACCTTTGCCTTTGCCTACTTTCGGAGGCTCTGACTGCGCTACGAGATCGACCTCATGCGCAAAGTAAATGATGTATAGGAGGTCAGCAAAGTAGTGCTTGATCTTAGCATACCCCTGTGCCAATCGTTCGAGCCGCTTGATCGACCCTGAGCCAGATCCGCCAAAACCGCCTGACCATAGGCCCAGGACGAAGGTGAATACTCCTAGGTCGAAATTCTTCGATGCAATGAAGCCTTGAGTTGCTCGAACCAGATAGCCAATTCGTTTAGTTTCTCCAGGCCCAACCACATTCTTGAAATACTCGGTTGGGTCGCTTTGCATGGGAACCGTTGGTGAGGAAGCCGATGGTACCATCGATGGCCGAGTATGATTGATTGTTTGTTTGGGTCTCATCTGGGGGTTGGGGAAGCTGGGATGATGAGGAATGAGGTGATGGTGTTGCTGACGGAGGTAAGAGAATGGCTGGTTCGCTGTCATCTGCCTCCGCTGAAGCTGGTGATGGTGTCAACTACACAATTGTTAACAGCGGCTTGCTGGCGCTCGTTGACAGTGGTACATACAGTTGTGGAGTCATCACTTTGGTAGGCTGAAGTAGAGGACACTGCCGAGAGGAGAGAGTGTTGTGGTGTTTCCCACAGCTGGATACCAGGTGGTTGTGGAGGTGTATCTGGATGAGTGATGCTCGAGGATGCGACATTCAGCTGTGATGGAAATTCTCGAGGGGAAAATGGCCGACGTGGGGACTTCGAGGAAATGAAAAATTGGCTACAGTCCCCCATCCATCCTGGAGCAGATTGCGATCGTATCGCTGTCCAGTAATATGGGCTTGGTACTGCGATTGTCTGGAGATTTGGAAGGAAGGATGTGAAAGCTGGCATTTCAGGTAGACTTTGTCTACGTGAAATGACCTGTCGGCTAACCGAGCCAGTCAGCACATCACACCTTCAGCCCGGGCACAGGGGTATCGTCAAGGTGCCTCATGCCAATAATTCCATTTTGTGCTAGGCGACAGGAGCCTTGCACCCAGTTTCCCACATCCATATCATATCCCTATCTGTTGCAGACTTGCAGATCCAACGGTCTCAGTTGCGGGCCAATGAGCCGGCCACGGTCTCGAGGCGATACTGCTTCAAACAGAACTGCAAACATTGCTTTTCTAGCAGGGTCTCAGTTGCCCTGGGGCCTTATTGCCTCCTCCTGTCACTCCTGGTCAACTTCGACAATATCCATGCACCATATCCAATATCTGCATTAGATTCCGTGCTCCCTGGGCCGTGTGGGGTTTCCTGCATGCATGGGACCATATGGGATATAAATCAAGGTTCATGGTTTTGATTCGTACTCGAATCAGGGTAGGATTAAAGCGAGACGTGAGTAAGATACCAGCCGCTGAGGACAGTGGCCTTCCCGGATAGCAGCCCCTCGAAGAACAGTCCTCCAGATAGCAGCCCTTCTGGTTGACTACATGAACGACTAGGCCTTTCTAAGAACGAGCGGTTGCCTCGTTTTTTGTACAAGAGACTCGCCCTTTGCCCAAATTGGTAGGAGTTTGCATTTTTGCCTAAGTATCCATGGCGTGTAACGAGCTGTCCCAAAGAATCGTCGATCTCAAGCCACTGCTCCCTCTCGTTTCCAGCTTTCTACAGCACAGTCCTACGGAGATTCACTCCACGCCGCATACAAATCCCGGAAACGCCAGATATTAGCAGTCGTAAATGATTGACAACGCAGGTCTGGTGGTATTTGAGCTGCAGGACTGGGCTCTACCAATATCATATCGTTGGTTTGAAGATGTTCTGATACATTTGTACTATTACAAGCCTTGAAATTTGCGTAGTAACATGAAAGGAAATCAATCACCACCTCCTGACCGTGACGTTGGACCCCATTAATCTGTGTGCCCCAAAAGAAACCAATAGCTCAATAACAAGTACACAATCTCAACACATACGCCTCCTACTCCCTTCCGTCTGTTGCATCGTCCCTGTATTCCCTGCTGTGGTATCCCCCCTCCAAGCTGGAGCAGACTAGCGGAGGTTCTGGTCCAGTAACGAACTGGTGTTGAGGGTAGCTGAAAGCAATCTCAGAGCCCTCCGGATATTGTTGACTGTTGGCGTTTGGATTTCCTGTTGCGAGACCGTAGTATAATTCGGGCCCAGTGGCCATGCTAGAATTGTTGTAAGATCCAGAGGGTCGTGGAAGGATTTTGCGTAATGTTGATCGTTGGGAAATACCTTGGTCCACATGGCGACCGTTGTGGGAAGGTAGAGAAGATCGCTGGAATGCGGAGACCATGCTAGAATTGCTGCCAAATCCGGAAGTTGGTGCATTCATGATGCACGATTCTGAAGGTAATGTTGACCAGATATTTCGGATCGAAATCAAGGTATTCACCTCCTCTATAGGCGACCGGAAAGGGTGCTTCGTAAGAATGGGACGTGGGGTTATGCATTGGAATGTTGGATCCTTGGACGGCGTGATGAACTTGTTGTTCACGGCATCTGAAATAGTATAATATGACACCAGGCAGAGCAAGCCACTTTCACCTTTGACCCCAATCGTCTTCTTCACCAAGCCTCCTTCTTTGAATTCATAAGAAGCAATGAGTGACCCGACTAAAAATTGCTGCACTTCCTGGCTGAGCAAGTTCAACTGTGGTTGGTTCAAGGTTGATGGTGCGCTCTGTGTGTTATTGAATCCACTACCTGGCTTGGTGATGCCAGAAGACTTGCTGTTTATTGATTTCCTTCTCCTGCCGGGGGGGAAAGGCTTATCGAGTTCGCGATAGATGAGAAAGTTACTTAGTAGTCGACTAGGGCTCCAGTTTTTATCGTCTGTCCATCGTTTGATACCAGTGAGCTTCTCGTGATAGACGAAAACATTCCCACTTTGGATGAGGCCTGCTCGTTCGCGGTCGTTTGGACGATGAGTAACACAAGGAAGCTCACCGGCGAGGCAAGCTTCAAAGAGGAGAAGAGCGTCTTGTGTAGTGCCGACGAGCCCAACATAGGTAGGTACGAGTTGAGAAGCCATGGTTTGGTCGTCCTCTCTGAAAGGGCTTGAGGTTATTCACAGGCGGTTTGGAGTCTCCCTCACCTTTTGTATGAGGAAGATTGAGGGCTCGCAAAGGCAAGAAGCGAAACTACTCCTGAACAACCGAGGGTGTAGATTGAATCTGGGGAACGCAAGTGCATGTAAACGAGGCAATGGGTGAAGACGATGATATATGGGAGGAAAATACTGTCCATTCCTTGATCGATATCCCGAGGTGATAGAGTTGCGATAGGCGTGCATATAAATGCGATAGAAGGGTAGAACAACCTATAAGGTCTGTCGCCGGGCCGACCCAGTGCCAATGCGCCAGTTTTCAATGCTAACTGAGCACGGCCAGTACCAGCGGCAATTGAGATAGCCACACACGGATCATTAGCTGGAGAGTCGAGGCGGACGTTCATCGTTCTGGGAGGTACCCCCCCCCCCCCCCCCCCCCCCCCC